>Ga0256843_1001757_pt1 | contig 16589 bp, 16 predicted proteins | sample AlvinellametaG_FD_191572 | JGI IMG/M metagenome (GOLD analysis project Ga0256843, IMG submission 191572) | Pompeii worm associated microbial communities from hydrothermal vent at the East Pacific Rise, Pacific Ocean - Alvinella | ecosystem: Host-associated > Annelida > Integument > Unclassified ... | reverse complement strand
GTCCATTATGTAAGAGTCAATCAGACCCATTTTATAAAGATACTCAAGAGTATTTTCGATGTCCTGAGTGTCGTGCTGTTTTTGTAGCAAAGAGCGATCTGCCAAAAGCCGATGAAGAAAAAGAGCGCTATGAGATGCATGATGATGATACCCAAGATGCAGGGTACAGAAAGTTTGTCTCTCCAATCACGCAGAGTGTAATGCGTGACTTTACTCCCAAGCATCAAGGCTTGGACTTTGGAGCAGGGCGCAGCCAAATCATCTCTACCGTGCTGCGTGAGCATGGCTATGAGATTGTTGATTACGATCCATACTTTCACAACTATCCTGAGCTTTTAGAGAAGCAGTATGACTACATTAGCTCTTGTGAGGTGATAGAGCACTTCTATAATCCTGCCCAGGAGTTTGCAAAGCTGCGTGAGATGCTGCGTGAGGGAGGAGGGCTCTATCTTATGACAGATATCTATGATGAGCGAGATTTTGGCTCATGGTACTATAAAAATGACCCGACGCATGTTTTTATGTATACAAAAGAGACATTTGAGTGGATAAGAAAAAAGTATGCTTTTAAAGAGCTCTCTATAGAGAAGCGTTTTATACATTTTTCACTTTAGTTTCGAGTATAATTTCATTTATGAATAGAAAAAGATTCCGACATCTCTTTGTTGTATTTGCTTTACTCTTTACAACACTGCTCTCTGCTACACACCATCATAATGATCTAAAAAAACATGCAGATTGTCAGGTGTGTACACTCTCTTTTTCATTTGAACATCAAGATAGCGTTGCTACTCCTAGCTATGTTCCAACACTTTACTCTTCAAAAGAGATTACTGCAGCGTATGCTTTGCCCTACAGTTTGCAACTTATTTTTTCATATAACTCAAGAGCTCCTCCTCAATTCTCCTAATTCAAATTAAACAATATCAACAATAAATACAATACTATTTTAATAATATAAGGGAATACTCATGTATATAAAATTAGCCCTACTACTCCTTATAACAGGGGTTCTTAGTGCAAAAAAGAGTGACTCTGTAGCACTCTCTTATGAGTTTTTAGACTTTAAAAATTCACTACAAAAAAATGTAGGCCAGCGTATGACGCTAGATCTACAAAAGAGAGTAGACAATAGTGCTCTCTCATTAGTTTACGAACGAACAGATACAAAGACATATCAACCGCCATTAAAGGATAATTTGCGTGTAGATAAGTTCTATACAAAGATCGTACATAAATTTAAAGATAATAATTACTTTCATCTAGGTTATATCTATATAGATGATAATATTGTACCTAGTGATGGAACACGAGTTTACTCTTTAGGATATGAAAAAGCTTTAGAAGATACTCTACACTTTGGAGTAAGCTATTATTATGGAGATTTTAATGTTTTGAAAACGAATCAATATGTAGTAGATGCAAAGTATAAACTCTTCTATAAAGATATATCCATACTTCTTTTTGCAAAAGTAAATAAGTTGTCTATAAAGAAGTGTCAGAGTAGTTTTTGTCAAAATGCTCAGCAGAATTACACTTTTAGTGTGTTAAAAAGTAACATTTTCTATAAAAAGTATTTTTTTTCTACAGCTATAGTAATAGGAAAACGTGTTTTTAGTGTAATGAAAGATGGATTTTCTTGTTCACACCATGCAATGGAATTTAATAGAACATATATGTTTGGAGTTGGAAAAAGGTTCAATTCTTTTGAATTAAAAATAGGTTACAACTACCTTAAAGCAACGGAATTACCTTTAAATAATAGTGATGTAAAAATAGAAGATCTGCTCTTTTTAGTTCGTTATTTTTTCTAAAATATTTTTCTTAAAAAAAGATAATAATTTTATTATTATCTAGAATTATAAATTTATTAATATTTACTTATAAAAAGATTTGGAGTATACTTATATTTAGATATCAACAAGAAGGAGCAGAAGATGAAGCATGTTTATTTAACAAAAGAGTCTGTTCGTGATGCATTACAACATCATGCCATAACTGAGCAAGAAGCTAAAAAACTACAAGAGTGTATTGAGTGTCAAGAGAAGATGATAAAGGAAGGACTTAGGTCTTAAAAAGAAGGTGATAAGAAAGCATTAAAGCTTCTTATCTTATAAAATTACTGGAATGTTGTTCCACCATCTACTACGATAGTCTGGCCAGTCAGCCAAGAAGATTCATCAGAACATAAGAACTTACAAGCACCTGTTAGATCCTCTGCTACACCCATGCGTGAGAGTGGAGAGCGTCTAACAACTTCAGCTTTTACCTCTTCATAGTTAGGGAAAGCTTTAAGTGCGTCAGTATCGATTGGACCACCACTTACTGCATTTACACGAATCCCTTTTTCACCAAGTTCAGCCGCTGCGTAGCGTACCATAGCTTCTACTGCTGCTTTGTTTGCACCGTGACCTGCATAGTTTGGAGTATAAACCAAGTTACCAGTTGAGCTCATGCTAATGATGCTACCACCACCGACTTTTTCTATTCTTTTTGCAGCCTCTTGTGCACCAACTACAAAAGCATCTACTGTTGCTTTCCAGATGTTGTCAAGTCCGCGAGGTTTAAGACGCATAAACGGTCCAAAACCACCAACAACTGCACGACCAGAGATGATAGCGTTTGAGATAAAGAAGTCAAGACGGTCAAAATCTTCATCAAATGCTTTATATACATCTTTGTATGTTGTAGGCTCTAAAATGTCGAGTTTGTATGCACGGCTTTTGATGCCATATTTTGATTCAACATCAGCAATAATCTCATTTGCAGTATCTGCACTTGAAGCGTATGTAAATGCTACATTTGCACCAGCTTCGGCAAATGCGTAAACGATCGCTTTACCGATACCACGAGTTCCACCACTGATAAAAAGTGTTTTTCCTTTGAAATCTGCCATATTACATTCCTTTTATATCGTAATTTTTCATTACTTCTTCGATTTTTTTCATGTTCTCTTTGCTTGGTGGTACAAGTGGAAGTCTATACTCTAAAGTATCTAAAAGACCTGCTATGTACATTGCAGCTTTTACCGGAATAGGGTTGGCTTCACAGAACATGACAGAGTTTAAAGGGTAGAGTTTGTCATTGATAGCTTTTGCACCTGCAAAGTCACCAGAGAGAGCTTTGTTTACAAGCTCACTTTTAAGGTCTGGCATAAGGTTTGATGTAACAGAAGTGATTCCCGCTCCACCATTTGCAAGTATTGGGTAGTCAATCGCATCATCACCTGAAAATACTTTAAAGTCAGGTCTGCGTGAGAGAAGCTCTACTGTACGCTCTAAGCTTCCAGTTGCCTCTTTGATACCATAGATGTTTGCAACATCATCAAAAAGACGAATAGCAGTATCTGCTAAGATATCAACACCAGTACGCCCTGGAACATTGTAGAGCATAAACGGAAGATTCGGTACTGCTTGAGCGATAGCTTTGTAGTGCTGGTAAAGACCCTCTTGAGATGGCTTGTTGTAGTATGGGCTTACTGAGAAGATAGCATCAACACCACAAGACTCTGCATGCTTTGCGATCTCAATAGCTTCGTGTGTAGCATTGCTTCCTGCACCAGCAAGAACTTTTGTAGCTGTACCTTTACATACCTCTACAGCAATCTCTATACAGCGTTTGTGCTCATCATGCGTGAGTGTTGCGCTCTCTCCAGTTGTACCTACCGGACAGACTGCGTCCATACCGTTGTTTATCTGTCTTTTAATAAGATCAGCATACTTTTGTTCATCAAGTTTTCCGTTTTTAAACGGAGTAATTAGTGCGGTTGAAGAACCTGTTACAATATCCATCAATTTTACCCTTTAAAAATAATGTGCAATTATAGCCAAAAAGTTTTAAAACTTTTACTTTTTGAGTATAACGGTTGTTGAAGTATCAAAGTCAAAGTATTTGTTTGCTACGCGTAAAATCTCATCTTCATCGATTTTTTCTACCCGTTTTTGATACTTCTTAAGTGGTTTTATGTCACCACGAACAAGATAAGAGCCATAGAGGTTCGCTACAGATGTTGAACTCTCCAGTGAGTAGATAAAGTCAGCTTTTGTATTTGTGATGACCTTTTGAAGCTCCTCTTTTGAGACCTTTTGGGTTTTGAGCAGTTCTATCTGTTTAAGAAGCTCTGCTTCAACATCTTCTGCCTTTACCCCTGGGTTACAGGTAGCTAAAAATATAAAAAGACCCGGGTCGATGTTTTCCATGTTGTAGGCATAGACAGAGTTTACAAGACGCTTTTTATCTACGAGCTCTTTATAAAGGCGAGAGCTCTTTCCTGAGTAGAGTATCTCTGAGATAACACTTAGTGCTACTTGGTCTTTACTCTGGAAGTTTGGAATATGAAAAGTAATAGCCAAAAGCTCCACTTCACTCTCTTTATGCAAGATAACACGCTTTGCACCATCTTGTTTTGGCTCTACAAACTTAACTTTTGGAATTGTCTTTGTTCTGTTTTTTATTTTGCCAAAAACACGCTCAGCCTCTTTGAAGACCTTTTTAGGCTCTACATCACCCGTTACCATCAAAATGGCATTTTGTGGCTGGTAGTAAGTTTTGTGAAAATCTCTGATATCATCAATCGTCCATGTTTTGATGTCGTTTATAAAGCCAATAGGTGTCCAGTGGTATGGGTGGTAGAGGTAGGCGTTGTTAAAGAGACGAAAGTAGAGGTATCCTAGTGGATTGTTATCTGTTCTCCAGCGACGCTCTTCCATGACGACATTACGCTCTGGTTGGAACTCTTTGTCTTTGAGACTGAGGTTTTGCATAAGCTCTGCAAAGAGCTCGATGGACTTTTTCATATTTTGCGTTGATGATTTGATGTAGTAGTGTGTATAGTCAAAGCTGGTTGATGCATTGTTCACACCGCCTACACTCTTTACCTCTTTGTCAAACTCACCCGCTTTGAGCTTTTTTGTGCTTTTGAAGTTCATATGCTCAAGCATATGTGCAATACCGGTTTTTCCCATAACTTCGTTACGGCTTCCGACTTTGTAGAAGATATCTGTTGTTACGACATTTGAGTCGTTTTTAAGGGGAATTACAACAACTTCTAAACCGTTTTTGAGCGTTTTTGTCTCATATGTTGGAAGAGGTGAAGGCATTTTTACTTTCATAATACTCGCTTTTTGTTCAATATTTTTTGTCTCGTTGTCATAGGTGAGAAACTCTGCTCCAAAAAGCAGTGTTGTTGCTGTGAGCATTGCTACAAAGAGTCTCATCTATTTTCTATCCGCCCCGATAGCTTCTGTGATGTTGCTGTATCCATCAGCTTTTAAGAGTTCAATAAGCCCTTTGTTTACATTCATAATCATATCTGGACCATGAAAGACGATACCGCTTAAAATCTGCACAAGAGAAGCTCCCGCTTTGATGCGTTTGTAGGCTTCTTCTGCTGAGTCGATACCACCAACAGAGATGAGTGTTGTCTTACCGTAGAGCTCTTTTGCGATAGCTTCAAAGATCTTAAAGCTTTTCTCTTTGAGTACGGCTCCACTGATACCACCGATATCTTTAGGATTTTTTACTAAAGAGTAGTCAATAGTAGTGTTTGTAGCGATGATACCATCAGCCCCTTTTTCAACTGCCATACTTGTAAGTGCCACGGCATCTTCTTCTCTCATATCTGGTGCGATTTTTAAAAGAATCGGCATATCTGTGAGTGCTTTTGCTTCAGTAAAGAGTTTTGTGATGAACTCTTCGTTTTGCAGGTCACGCAGTCCCGGAGTGTTTGGTGAAGAGATATTGATAACAAAATAATCCCCCAAACCATCAAAGGCTTTTATGAGGTGAGTGTAGTCATTGATAGCCTCACGCTCCGGTGTGATTTTGTTCTTACCGATGTTGATGCCAATTGGTGTGCTAAATGGGTAGCGCTCTTTAAGACGCTTAACAACTTTGTAAGCTCCATCATTGTTAAAGCCCATCGCATTTTGGATAGACTCCTCTTCAATATGGCGAAACATTCTTGGTTTTGGGTTACCAGCTTGCGGTTTTGGTGTGACCGTACCTATCTCCGTAAAGCCAAAGCCCAAAATCTGAATACCACGAATCATCGTAGCATTCTTATCAAACCCGGCACCAAGTCCTACAGGATTGTAAAACTTCTTGCCAAAGATCTCTTGCGTGAGCATATCATCTGCAATGAAGTGAGACTCTAAAAAAGAGTTAAATGGAATCTGACAGATATTTGGCAGACGCAGTACCGTCTCTGCAATGTGGTGTGCCGTCTCAGGCTGAAATTTAAACAAAAGGGGTTTTATAGATTCATACTTTATCATCTTTGCATCACTTATAAAAAATTAAAGAGATTATACTTAAAAATTGGTAATAGTTTTATTAGTGACACTGCTGAGAGAGGAAAAGTTTTTCAAACTCTTTTATAGGAAGTGGGTTAGAGCAGTAGTAACCCTGATACTGCTCACAGCCGATGGAAGCTAGATACTCCAGCTGTGATTTCTTCTCAACCCCCTCTGCTACTACATCCATTTTTAGATCATCCGCAATACCGATAATCATATTGACAAATGAGCGATCCTGTTCATCTTCAAGATCATCTATAAAGCTTTTGTCGATTTTGAGTGTATCAAAAGGGATGGTCTTTAGGTATGAAAGCGAAGAGTACCCTGTACCAAAGTCATCTAAAGAGAGGCTGATTCCAAGCTCCTTTAGCTGGTTGAGTTTAACGAATTTTTCATCAAAATCATTCATAAGTACAGATTCGGTAAGCTCAATATCAAACTTTTGAGTATTGATAGGTTCAACAATCTTTTGGAGTGATGTCAGGAAGTGTTGGTTTTGAAACTGAACTCCTGAGACATTAATGGAGAGCTTTATGTCTGTAAATGGTGTATTTTCCCATGCTTGAATCTGTTTGACAGCCTCTTTTATTATCCACTCTCCAAGAGGAATAATAAGTCCACTCTCTTCAGCAATGGAGATAAAATGTTTTGGCAGGATGATTCCCTCTTGAGGATCAAAAAGGCGAATAAGTGCTTCACATCCGACAATCTTGTTTGTTTTTATATCTACTTTTGGTTGGTAGTAGAGTTGAAAATAGTTGTTTTTGAGCCCATCTTCAATGAGGTGTTGCATATGTATCTTCTTTTGTATCTCTTCGTGAAGATTTTCTGTAAAGAAGTGGTAGTTGTTCTTTCCAAGCTCTTTTGCTTTATACATAGCAATATCAGCATGCTTAAGCAGTGTAGTGGCATCTCTGCCATCTTTTGGATAGATTGTGATACCTATACTGACTGTAACAGTGTAGTTGTACGAGTCAAAGGAGATAGGTTCTGCCAATCTCTTTTGGATTCTGTTGAGTACTTCGAGTATGGTTTTTTCATTTTTGAGTTCAGGTAAGATAATGACAAACTCATCACCACCAAGACGCGATACGATGTCATTTTCTCGTACACACTCCAGAAGTATCTGTGATACATGGCGTAAGATCGTATCACCAAACTCATGCCCTTGTGTATCGTTGATGTTTTTAAAGTCATCAAGGTCTAAAAAGAGCAGGGCAAACTTATCATTACTGCGCTCCCCTTTTGCAATCAGCCAGTTTATCTTATCCATAAGACTAAGACGATTGTAAAGACCGCTTAAAGAGTCTTTTGTAGAGAGCTTATAGAGCTCCTCTTGCTCTTTTTTTAACCTTTTAAAAGTGACATCCAAAGAGTAGCGGATACTCTCAAGCTCTTGAATATCAAAGGTCTCTGGTGTTCTGTGCTCATAGTAGGCAAATTGTCGTAGTTTCTCAAGAGGCTCTACAAGAAACTTGTTCAGCATAAACCAAATCAAAATGATAAAGAAGAGAGAGTAGAGCAAGAAGTAGACAAACGATTTATCTGCTTGGTCTTTTAAGAGAGAGTCAAGGTGTCTTTTATCTAGGTAGACATAGCTTTGGTAGTAGTAGGGCCTAAATTGATCAAAGAGTTTGACAGAGAATGAGTAGCACTCCTGATTGAAGATCTCAGAGTCAATAATGTGTGAGATTGGAACACACTTGCTTTTTGGATGTTGGAGTGAGACCTCTCTGTCTGTTGCATAGATTACTTTTGTGTGATTCTCATCAAGAATATGAAGATCTTTAATGAGTGAGTTGCTGTTTATATTGTTGTCAAGATAGGCTGTTAGCTGATTTATGTTCTCTTTTTTTAGATTTTTATCTAAAAAGTGTTTGAGGTTTAAGATGGTTGATTGAATATTCTCTTCAAGCAGTTTTTGTGTAGAGAGTCTTGCCTCTTGGTAGAATTGAGTAAATATAAAACCCAAGCTCCCCATAAAGATAAGTAGTATACCAATGATGAAAAATTTTATAGACATACTTGATTTTTTCATTGGATAATATACTTACTTTCATACCCCATAGGTTCTATGCGCTCTAATAACTCTCGTGAGGGTTTGTTGATCCATTTGATTGTTTTTAGTCCCTCAAGATACTCCTCATAGCTTAGATTACCAAGATACTTCTTTACCAAGAGGTAAGACTCTTTCGTATTACTCATAATCTCATCAATAGACTGGTCTACTATAGCTTTGAGCTTTTTGAGTTGGTAGAAGCGGTTGCTGTAGAGTTTTTTAGATGTACAAAGTGAATCAATTACTACGATAGATTGAATATCTTTTGTCGATGTTACAACTTTAAAGCCTCTCTTTTGTAGCAGAATATTGTAAGGAACATAGGTGACAATGAGTATAGCTTCATTTTGCTCAGGTTTAAGATCTTCGATCTGTGCTTGATCTTTATTGATGATATTGAGCTTCTCCACAGGAATATTATAGATTTTTAAAAAGCTTTGTAGGATCTCTGCATTAATAGAGTCTATCTCTAAGTAGGTAGTAATCATAGAGGCTTTTTGTAGCTCAGAGATACTCTTGTTTGAGAGGATCATATCTCCACCATAAGATCGATCTATAAGAATAGTAGGAATAATGTCAAAATCTTTTTGGAGTGCGTAGAGCTCATGTTGTGTTGTTGTGACCATATCTGCTTTGCCAATGCTGTATAGTTCAGCAGCTTCAGCAAGGGAGACATTCATAAGAAGTTTGATATTGTTTTGTTTTAGATAGCCTTTCTCTTTTGCATAAAAGAGTGGAGCATAACCGATCCAAGAGTTAGTAGCAATCTTTAATACTTTCTCTTTGTGTGAATTTTTTGAACATGATGAAAAAGAGAAAGATAAAAAAATAGATAGTAAAATTAAGAAAAATCGCATATAAACTCCATAAGTTAGAGAGATTTTATCAGAGGTATCATTAAATACAATTGAACATAGATGGTTATTGGTGAAGTAGTAGTGAGTTTTGTCTACTCTTTATCAAATTACAGAGAGAAGATGGTGTTGACAAGTAGTAAATAACAAAATATAATTGAAAACAAAAAGGAATAGTATGACAAAAGTACAAAGAAAACGATTCTTCTTTGGGATAGTCCTCTTTTTTATGATCTCAGGCATCATTGTTACTACATATAACGAAATGGTGACACGAGATGAGATGATAAAAAATGCCTATGCTCAGATAGAGACAAATATGCAAAGAGAGCTTGATCTGCTTCCCAACCTCATAAAAGTTGTGCAGAAGTATGCACAGTATGAAGAGCGTGTTTTAAAAGATATTACGGCACTACGAGCAGATGCAAGCAAACATCTAAAAGCGCAAACACCAACAGAGCAAAAAGAGATAAAAGAGCTCTCAAAAATAGACAAAGCACTCAAAAGCTCGACAACGCAGCTCTTTATGGTTGCAGAGAACTATCCGCAGCTAAAGGCCTCAGAGAACTTTTTAGAGCTACAGTCACAGATTGAGGGTGCGCAAAACCGCATTAACATTGCACGAATGCGCTACAATGATGCTGTGCGTGATTTTAATGCCTACATTCGTACCTTTCCTGCAAATATAATGGCAAAGATGGCAGGATATGGCAAGCAGGAGTATTTTCATGCTGATGAGAAAGCACATCAGGCTTTTAAAGTAGAGATGTAATGAACAAGATCTTCTTTAGGTTATTTTGATGTTGCTCCTTAGAAGCATGTTAGTCAAAGCGTGATAAAATAGTTTAAAAAAGAGATAAGGAGTAAAAGATGAGTAAAAAAGTTTTAGTACCACTTGCAAAAGGTTTTGAAGAGATAGAGGCTGTAAGTATCATCGATGTTTTGCGTCGTGCAGAGATAGAGGTGATAGTAGCAGCACTTAATGATGAGATGCTAGTTGAAGGTGCAAATGGCATAACAATAAAAGCAGATGCAAAAGTGGCTGATTTTAGTGCAGATGCACTTGATATGGTAGTCCTTCCTGGTGGATGGGATGGAACACATGCCCTAGCAGATGATGCAAATGTGCAAAATCTTCTGCGTGAGATGGATGCCAAGGGGAAAAACATAGGTGCTATCTGTGCTGCTCCGTTTGCACTGAGTAAAGCAGGAGTTTTAAAAGAGAACTATACATGCTATCCATCTGTTGAAGAGCAGATTAGAGAAGAGGGGTATCAGGGTGATCGTGCAATGGTTGTTGCAGATGCAAATGTAATGACATCACGAGGTCCTGCGACAGCTCTTTGTTTTGCACTTGAAATAGTTAAAAAGTTAGAGGGTGAAGAGAAGTATAATGCACTTCGTGAAGGTTTGCTTGCTACATACTGTCAAGCATAAATAAGAGGCTTACAAAAGCCTCTTATGTTATTGTTGACTCTCGAGCTCTTCGAGTCGTTCCATTTTGCCGTAGTGTTTGAGATTGAGTTGAACAAACTTCACACTTAAAATAATCACTACCGGCCAGCTCGCATACCAGAGTGCTTCTGTTAGATATTCCATACTTTCTCCTTAGTAGTGGTGCGGATCAGATTTGATCTCTTCAATTGTTACTTTTGTTTTATCCATTGAACGCCATACTGCAACAATGTAGCCAAGAACAACAGGAACAAGGATAGATACAACACTCATAACAGAGAGTGTATAGTAGCTTCCTGAGCTGTTCTCAATCGTTAGTGAACTCTGCATATCTGCTAAAGATGGATAGTAAACTGAGTTATCAACACCCAAGATAAGCATAACAATAGTAACTGTTAAAACCGTTCCAAGACCTGTAAAGAAGATCGCTTTGCGAGACTCTTTAAAAAGGGCAATATATACACCATAAAGAAGTGTCACAACACCTGCTAAAAGTACAACTAAAAGCAGAGGAAGATCTAAGAATATATGTAAAAACTTCATAGACTCAATGCTGATCTCTTTTGTTTTTGGATCATATACATAGCCATCTTGAAGTAAAATAGTAGCTACCACATATAAGAAAAGAACCAAGAAGATAACAAAGTTCTTCTTCACAACATCTTTGATGCGTGCCGTAACCTCTGGTGCATCAAGTGCGTTTAAAAAGTAAAGAGCCCCTTGAACGCGAGAAAGAAAAACAAGCATCAAACCAAAAGCAAGGTTAAATGGATTTAGCAGTGCTTCAAGACCATAGCTAGATTTTGTCCACATAGAGAGGTTCATCTCATTTACTGTAAAGTTACCACCGCTAAAGAGTGTTCCCAGTGCTACACCGATTAAGAAGATACCTAGACTACCGTTGATGTAGAGAAGAATCTCATAAAAACGCTCACCATAAAGGTTGTCTGGTTTTTTTCTGTACTCATACGCAACAGCTTGAATGATAAAACAAAAAAGAATTGCCATCCATACATAGTATGCACCACCAAAACTTACCGCATAAAAGAGTGGAAATGCTGCAAAAAGAGCACCACCAAACATAACGAGTGCAGTAAATGTAAGCTCCCACTTACGACCAAGCGTATTTACCAAAAGGTCACGCTCATCTTCTGTTTTTGCCAAAGTATAAAGCAGTGTCTGACCACCTTGAACAAAAGTCATAAAGACAAAAAGAGCACCGATAACACTTACCAGCAGCCACCAGTAAACTTGTAAATCATATAATGTAATATCCATCTTAGTGTCCCTCCGGTCCGATTTTAATCTGTTTGAGCATGATTTTAACTTCAGCTATAAGCAGACCTGTAAAGAGGATAGCAAAGAGCCAGAATGTAATCATTACACTCGTACTTGCAACATTTGATGCTGCCATACCAACTGGGAGCAGGTCTTGAATAGCCCACGGTTGACGACCAACTTCAGCTACAATCCAACCAGCCTCTTGTGCTACATAACCAAGTGGAATAGTAAAGAGTGCAGCATAAAGCAGCCATTTTTTCTTATGCATCTCATTTGACATAGCGTAGTAGAGTGAGATGATAAAAAGAACTAAGAACCAAGTTCCTAAACTAACCATTGTATGGAAGCTGTAAAATGATAGTGAGATATCAGGTACTGCCTCTTTTGGATCATTTAGGTATCCGTAACCCATATATTTTTGATTTGCTTCAAAAACTTCAAGTGCTTTTTGCGCTGCTGGCATATCGTTGTTTTTCTTTGCTGTTTTGTACTCACTAAGAGCTGCAACTGCCAGTTTTCCTTGACGCATCTTCTCTTCAACGGAGATGATGTTATGTTTTTCGTTTCCATAGACCAAGTCATTGATCCCTGGAACAAAGGCATTTAAGTCATGGTAACCCAAAAATGAGAGTGCTCCTGGAATCTCAAAACTAAAGAGAAACTCTTCAGCCTCATCGCCAATTTCTTTTGCTTCATTAAGTACACCAAACGCTACAATTCCTGCACGCTTCTCTCCCTCATAAAGCCCTTCCATAGCGGCTAGCTTCATTGGTTGGTTGAGTGCTACTTGGTGTGCTGACTCATCTCCTGTTGTAAGAAGAAAAATAGATGTAATAAGTCCAAAACTTGATGCTACAATGATACTTCTTTTTGCAAATTGCATATCGCGTTTTTTAAGCAGATACCATGCACTTACACCAACAACAAAGAGTGATGCTAGAACATAACCACTACTGATAGTGTGTAAGAACTTACTTACTGCATTTGGGTTTAAAAATACTTCCCAAAAGTTTTCCATCTCATTTCTTGCTGTATCTGGATTGAAGTGCATACCTACAGGGTGTTGCATCCATCCGTTTGCCACAAGAATCCAAAGTGCCGAGAGATTTGAACCGATCGCTACAAGCCAAGTTGAGAGAAGGTGCATTTTCTTGCTTACTTTGTCCCATCCAAAGAACATTACTGCAAAGAAAGTTGACTCCATAAAGAAAGCCATAAGCCCTTCAATAGCAAGTGGTGCTCCAAAGATATCTCCAACTATCCAAGAGTAGTTTGACCAGTTTGTACCAAACTCAAACTCCATGATAATTCCAGTAGCCAGACCGATTGCAAAGTTAATTGCAAGTAGACCCATCCAGTACTTTGTTGTTGTTTTCCACTTCTCATCACCTGTCTTTACATAAAGTGTCTCCATAATAGCTACAATAAATGTAAGACCAAGTGTCAGTGGTACAAAAAGCCAGTGATACAGAGCCGTTAGAGCAAACTGCGCACGTGACCAATCAACTAATAGTTCGCTGTGTTCCATTCTTATTTGTCCTTTGTAAGATGTTGTAAAACATACTCGCTTCGAGCTTCATCACTGTTGAAGTTCTCTTTGAGTATATTTGGGAAAAAGAGCCATTTGATAATGGCGAACATAACAAATAGTTTTATAGCTATGAGTATCCATAGGGTTTTTCCTACTCTCATATTTACAAAACCATCGTAGTAGAGGTAGAAAACAGATTTAAAAAATCGTTGCAGAGTTGTTTTCATATAGTAATAGTATTGCAATCAATATTAACTGTTAATAAAGAAAAATTATTAGTTTAATAAATCTGATTTATATAAAGTAAATACAGGTAATTATTGGCTCTTTTTCCGCTATTTAGGGCTTTTTTGTTGTTTAGCAAACACTTATTTATGGATAAAAACAAGATTTTTGAGACTTCTCTCTTCATCTGCACTTGTAAACTCAGGTAGGTTCTCTAAACGCTTCTGAAAATGAAAACTTGGTGCCCATCTCTCAATCATCTCTATTAAAAAACTGCTCTCTAGTTCAGGAGAATTAAGGCATGCCAAAAGAGTACACTCCTGGGCTGCAATTTGTGGGAGTTTTTTGATGATCTTCTCATAATCCTTTGTTGCTTCAAAGCTGCCTCGCTGAAAACTTGGCGGATCGATGATAATGAGATCATAAGGCCCTTTTTTCTTAATACTTGAGAATGATTTTAAGATGTTATAGGGTAAAAAGCTTACCCCCTTTGGATCGAGCTTGTTTATGGAGTGGTTTGCCATACCAACTTTGAGAGCACCTTTACTCATGTCTATGTTTACAACACTTGCAGCTTCTCCAAACTTCGCAGCAACAGAAAATGCACAGGTGTAGCTAAAGAGGTTAAGTACATGCTTCTTTTTTGCTTGCTCACGCACAAAGGCACGACCGTTTTTCATGTCTGGAAAGTAGTAGCTGTTTCTGTTTGAGAGAAGATTGAGCTTGAGTCTCATTCCATTCTCAACAATAGTCAAATCTTCAGGTACTTCTCCAAAGATAACTTCACTTGGAGCACCCTTTTCATAACGACGCTGCACAACAAGAGTAGTATGGTGTTGCGTTGTGGCAAAATTTGTAAGCATCTCTAAAAGCTCTTTTTCATTATCTTCTTGAAAATAGAGTGCAATATTTAATATATTCTCATTAACATGATCTACTGTTAAATGTTTTAAACCATCATAGAGTCCTCCTCGTCCGTGAAACAGACGCTTAAACTCCTCTTTTGTCTCTATTTTTGCTACTCTCTCTTTGAGTAGCTCTTCTAGTTCTTCAATTCTCAAAATCACTTTTCCTTACAAATAAATTGAAATTTTATTATATCTAAATGAGTTTATATGTTATACTTCCTGGCATGAATAACTTTTTTTACCAGATTATAATAATTTTACTTACTTTTGTTAGTAGTTTAGTAGCTCAAGAGGATACTCACTCTTCATGCCAAAATCTCACAACTGTATGGAGTGTTATCTCTGTTGGTTTGGTTGGCACACTCTTTGGAATGTATAAAAAATATATAGATTCATATAAAAAATTAAAAGAGGAGAATCAACTATTAAAAGAGAAAGAAGAGGAGCTCTCCTATCTGGCTACAACAGATTATCTGACACAGCTCTATAACAGAAGGTACTGTATAGAGACGGGAGAGAAGCTGTTTCAGTTGGCAAAGCGAAACGAGAGGCCGCTCTCTGTTATTATTTTTGACATAGATGATTTTAAACAGGTGAATGATACTTATGGTCATAAGGTTGGAGATGCTGTTTTAGTCTCTTTGGGTATAAAACTCTCTCATAACAGTAGAGCATCTGATCTTGTTTGTCGTTTTGGAGGAGAGGAGTTTGTTATACTTCTTCCAGATACCAAGTTAGAAGATGCCCTCTTTATCGCTGAAAAATTACGAGGAATCATTGCAGATTTACGGATTAAAACAGAGCGAAAATATTTGGGTGTAACTGTTAGTATGGGAATAGCGACTATAGATTTTAGAGAAGATCAAAGTATTGAAGATATTATAAAAAGAGCAGATCATGCTCTTTTTATGGCTAAAAAGTCAGGTAAGAACAAAGTAGAAGTCTATCGTTAGATCTTCTCCCAAAATGTTCCCTGTGGTGTATCCATAAGCTGTACTCCATAGGAGAGTATCTCCTCACGCAGTGCATCTGAGCGCTCAAAATCTTTTGCTTTTTTCGCCTCATTTCGTGCCTCTATAAGTTCTGCTAACTTTGTTTTTGTTGCCTCATCGACACCTGCTTGAAAGTACTCGTAGGGGTTTTTAGCACCAAAGCCAAGTACCTTTTCTATAAACTTGAGGTTTGCCATCGTCTCTTTTTTAAGTGCTTTGTGTTTGCCGGCAGTATCGAGTGTCTCATTTGCATTGGCTATCATGGCATCAATGAGAGCGAGTGCTTGGGAGATGTTAAGATCATCACTTAGTGCTGCTAGCAGCTCTTTTGTAAAAGGAGTCTCCTCTTCATTTTCTGCAAGACCAAAGAGGCGTTTTTTAAGACGGTAGAGCTTGTCTAGACGCTTTTTAGATGCTTCTAGGTCTTCTGTGGAGAAATTAAAGTTACTACGGTAGTGAGTACTGAGCAGATAAAAACGCAACACTTCGCCATCATACTCACGCAACGCATCTTTTAAGAAGAAGCTGTTACCAAGAGATTTGCTCATCTTCTCACCGTTTATCGTTACAAAACCGTTGTGCATCCAGTAGTTTGCCAGCTCATGAGAACTTGCACAGCGAGTCTGTGCCGCTTCGTTTTCATGGTGAGGAAAGAGCAGGTCTGCTCCACCTCCGTGAATGTCAATGGCATAAGGCTTGTCTTTGTAAGCGAGGTGCTTCTCTATCATAGCTGAGCACTCTAAGTGCCATCCCGGACGCCCTTTGCCAAAAGGAGACTCAAAGGTAACAGAGTCATCTTTTACCGATTTCCAGAGTGCAAAGTCTGCCGGATTTTTTTTCTCTTTGGAGCTTTCAACTCTTTCTTGACGCTCATCTTCATCTTGGACTCTGTGTGAGAGTGAGAGGTATTTGCTGTCACTTTGTGTATCAAAGTAGACATCACCGTCACTTGTCTGGTATGCATGTCCACTCTCTATGAGCTTTTGTA
>Ga0256843_1001756_pt1 | contig 16597 bp, 21 predicted proteins | sample AlvinellametaG_FD_191572 | JGI IMG/M metagenome (GOLD analysis project Ga0256843, IMG submission 191572) | Pompeii worm associated microbial communities from hydrothermal vent at the East Pacific Rise, Pacific Ocean - Alvinella | ecosystem: Host-associated > Annelida > Integument > Unclassified ... | reverse complement strand
GCACTGGCGTCAGCAGGTCCTCCCGGTCGGTGAGGCGATGTCGGATACCTGGCAGTGGGTCGAGCTCTCCAAGCGCTTCACCGTCAAAGATCTCTGGGGTGAGTACGCGCCCAGCGGTCCGCGCAAAAAGCCGCTCCCCAGCGTCATCGAAGATGCCAAGAAGATGGGCTACAGCGAGGATACGACGATGTTCGATATCCTCTTTGCCAACGACCGGGCCAAAGCCTACAAGATCGATCTGGACAGCTTCCCGCAAAAAGGATTCGACAACTCCGAATGTATCGGCGACTCCCGGAATGTCAAGGGAAGCGACGGCGAGGTCTTCAAGGGCTACGGCTTTATGATCCATCAGTATCTCTTTGAAGAGTACGCCAGCTTCGGACGCGGACACGGACACGACCTGGCCGACTTCGTCACCTACCACAAGGTCCGCGGACTCAAGTGGCCGGTCGTCAACGGCAAAGAGACCCAGTGGCGCTTCAATTGTAAGTACGATCCGTACGCAGCCAAAGCCAACCCGGGTGGTGACTTCGCCTTCTACGGTCCTCTGGCCAAAGCGTTGCCCTCCGGTGACCTCAAAGGCATTAAGGATAAAACGAAGAAACCGCTGCCCAACAAAGCCAAGATCTTCGCGCGTCCGTACATGGATCCCCCGGAAAAGCCGGATGAGACCTACGACACCTGGCTCTGTACCGGACGGGTACTGGAGCACTGGCACAGTGGTACGATGACCATGCGGGTACCGGAGCTGTTCCGGGCTGTGCCTGAGGCATTGTGCTATATGAACCCCAAAGACGCCAAAGCCAAAGGGCTCAAGCGGGGCGATCTGGTCATGATCGAATCGCGCCGCGGCAAGGTCAAGGCCCGCGTCGAGACCCACGGACGTAACCGCCCGGCTCAGGGTCTGGTCTTTGTCCCGTGGTTCGATGAGAAGGTCTTCATCAACAAGGTCACCCTCGATGCGACCTGCCCGATGTCCAAGCAGACCGACTACAAAAAGTGTGCGGTGAAGATCACCAAAGCATAAGGCAACATAACCAAAGGAAGCAAGCATGAGCACCAAAAACAAGCCCGAGATCACTGCCCGGCGTCGGTTCTTTACCGACGCGGCGCACCATGCGGGCCTGGGTCTTCTTGGCGGACTGTTGTGGGCCGGATATGCGGACAAAGCGCGCAGCAGCGTGCTGACCCTGCGTCCCCCCGCGGCGATCCCCGAAGAGGATTTTTTGCGAACCTGCATCAAATGCGGGCTGTGTGCCGAAGCGTGCCGTAACCGGGAGAGCAACATCGACAAGGAGACGGGCAAACCCCGTCCCGAGACGATCAAAATGGCCAAAGCCGACACCCCGGGCGTGACGATAGGTACCCCCTATTTCGTGCCCACGGATGTGCCGTGCTATATGTGCGAGGATATCCCGTGTGTGCCGGTGTGTCCCACCGGTGCGCTCGATGAGGCCTCGGTGACCAACGAAAAAGGGGAGCTGGACTTCCGGAAGATGGATATGGGACTGGCGGTCGTAGACCAGAACTCCTGTATCGCCTTCTGGGGGATCCAGTGCGATGCCTGCTACCGCGCCTGTCCGCTGATGGACGAGGCGATCAAGCTGCAGTACAACCGCAACCCCCGCACCGGGAAGCATGCCTTCCTCGAGCCGGTGGTCGACATGAATGTCTGTACCGGATGCGGCCTGTGTGAAAAAGCCTGTGTGACCGAGAAACCGGCGATCTTTGTCCTGCCGCGCGAGATCGCGCTGGGCAAACCGGGCGCGCATTACGTCAAGGGCTGGGACAAAAAAGATCAGCAACGGATCAAAAACCGTGATATGAACGACATCACGACGCACGACAAGCGCAGTGAAAAAGAAGCAGCCGACTATCTGAACGAAGGGGTGAGCTATGAGTAACATAAAGTACCTCATCCTCCGTCGGATCACGCAGATCTCGCTGCTGGTGCTCTATTTCGGTGCGCACGCGTACGGCTGGAAAATGCTCTCAGGCACCATCTCCAGCTCGTCGGTGCTGCAGACCATCCCGCTGAGCGATCCGTTCGCGGTGTTGCAGATGCTGGCGGCCGGAGCCTCACTGGGGCTCGATGTCATCGTAGGGGCGATCATTATCGCACTCTTCTACGGCATCATCGGCGGTCGGGCGTTCTGCAGCTGGGTCTGCCCGGTCAACATGATCACCGACGCGGCGGCCTGGACCCGACGCAAACTGCTGATCGACAAGATCGAACGCAAGATCTGGGTGACGCGCAACGCGCGCTACTACATGATCGCGATCGCCCTGGTCGTCTCGGCGGTGGTCGGTTTCGCGGCGTTCGAGATCGTCTCGCCCATCACCATCTTCAACCGGGGAGTGATCTTCGGTTTTGGTGCCGGGGCGGGGCTGCTGGTAGCGATCTTCCTTTTGGATCTGTTTGTACTGAAAAACGGCTGGTGCGGACACATCTGTCCGCTGGGCGGTGTCCACTCGCTGCTGGGCAAATATGCCCTGTTGAGTGTCAAGCACAACAGCGACAACTGTACGCTGTGCATGAAATGCAAGGACGTCTGTCCCGAAGTGCAGGTGCTCAACATGATCGGCAAGCGCAGTGAGCGGGTGGTGATGCCCGAATGCACCAATTGTGGACGTTGCATCGATGTGTGCGATGACGATGCGCTGGGATTTGACATCCGTGCGCTGGGAAATATCAAATAAGGAGTAACAATGCTAAAACACAGTTTGATGGCGATGGCAGCTCTGGGGATGTTCACTCTCTCCGCCGCTGCCGGCGACAAAGTGGTCAACATCAACGAAGGTCTGAACAATCCGGACCGGATCGCCAAAGAGGATCTTGGCAACAAGAAAAAAACCTATGACGAGACAGCCCTGCTGCTCAACAAAGCGGAAGATGTCGCGCTGCCTGAGGTCAAGTATGACCGCCCGGCTCCGGGAACAGCACCCAAATTTGAGCGGGCCTATGTGAACGCACCGCCGCTGATCCCCCACAGTGTGGACGGACTGCTGCCCATTACGAAGTCCAACAACGCCTGTCTGAGCTGTCACATGCCTGACGTGGCCAAAGCCTCCGGCGCGACACCGATCCCGCCCTCACACTTTACCAATTTCCGCCCCGATACCGGGATGAAAGACGGCAAAGTGGTCAAAGAGGGCAAAGTGGTCGGCCCCGACGGAGACATTGGCAATACCGGTGATATCAAGCTGGCCAAAGTGAAAAAGCTGAACCACCTCTATCAGGGGCGGTACAACTGTTCACAGTGTCACGTTCCCCAGGCCAACATCGATACCCCGGTGGACAATACCTTCGAGGCCGATTTTGGTAAAGACGGTGAGCTCAAGACCAAGTCGAACCTGATCGACGTCATGAACGAAGGGGTCCAGTAAGTGGCATCGCGGCGCGAATTTTTCCGTTCGCTCGCCCGGCCGCTTGCGCCCGAGACCGTGGAGGCCACCCCTTTGGTGGTGCGCCCTCCCTATGGTCTGGATGAGTCGCTTTTTCAGAGTGGGTGTCTCGCATGCGAATCCAAAGCATGCGTCGCCTCCTGTGAAGAGAAGATCATCGTCCTCGATGAAGCGGGGATCCCGACGCTCGACTTTTCGGTGAACGGATGTACCTTTTGTGAAGCGTGTGCCGAGGTGTGCGAAGCGGATGTGTTGAGTCTGGAGCGCAGCGAAGGGCGTGAGTGGATCAATGCCGAAGTGCGGATCGGGATCGAAGGGTGCATGGCCCACAACGGCGTGATCTGTTTCGCGTGCAAAGAGCCGTGCATGGAGGATGCGATCCTTTTTCACGGGATGTTCAACCCCGTCATCGACATGGACCGCTGCAACGGCTGCGGCTTCTGTCTCGGGCGCTGTCCCACCCACGCCATCGCCGTCACCCCCCTGCCGTGGCCCGAAACAGCCGAGGCGGCCGCGCAATGATTGGTTTACCGTTTTGTGTCATAATCCCATCCGATTCCAACCCCAAGGAGCATCCGTGACAACGGAACAACTGCATGCCCGCTACCCCGGCCTTTTTGCGCGACTGGAGGATACCGATATCCTGCTGCGCCACCTCGTGGTGGTGGATGAGAACGAGAAAGATGTCACCGATGACGACATCATGGATGAGCTCTACGATCCCGACACCTACAGCCATGTGGCCTACATCTATCCGGTGGTGGCCGAGGCAGCCGGTGAGGCGTTTGCGACGATCCCGGCCCGATTGATGGCACAGCATGAGGCGATCCGTGAGTGTTTTGCTTCCGAGCCGGATCAATGGGGTCTGGTGACCACCCTTGATGAAGAGGCGATCGCTCTGGCGATCCTTGATGCGGTGGAACAGCTTATCGGCGAGACCGAAGGAGAGAGGGATGCTTAGATACCTGTTCGGGATGATGGCTCTTGCGGGTGCGCTGCTGCATGCGGCACCCGTAATCGCGCCAACGCAGTCGATCCATATCGATGGCAATTCGAAAGACATGGTGGTACGGGGTGAGAACATCTATGTCGGCACCACCCACGGCAAACTGCAGGTCTACAACTACAAAACCGGCCAGTTCACCAAAGAGATCTCGCTGCCGAAGATCAAGGATTTCATGGGCGATCCGATCGACGCGGCAGCGGCAAGTGTTGACTATTTTGACGGCCGCTATCTGCTGCTGAGCGACAGTGGTGAAAAAGGCTACAGCGATCTGTGGCTCCATGAGAACAATGTGACCAAACGGATCCTCTCCCCCAAAGACAAGAAGACCCTGGTCAAAGCCCGCTTTGTCGATCGGGACCATGTGCTGCTCGGCACCCTGGGGAACGAAGCGGTCCTGATGGACCTGAAGAGCCGCAAAGAGCTTTACCGGGAGCAGCTGAGCGAGTCGAAGTTCTCCGATTTTGCGCTCAACGAGGACCGAACGCAGGCAGCCTATGGTTGCGAAAGCGGGGAGATCACGATCATCGATGTCCGATCGGGCAAGATCCTCAAGCGGCTCAACACCATCAACAAGGACAACGTCTACAAAGTCGATTTCAAACACGGTATCGTCGCTGCTGCCGGGCAGGATCGTCGGGCGGCCTGGTACGATGTGCGTACCGGTAAGGGCGACTTCTTTCAGGCGCACTTTCTGATCTATGCTACCGGGCTCAGTCCCAGCGCGCACTACGTGGCGTTCGCGATGGACGAGGACAACAGTATCTCGGTTTACGATCTGCATACCCGCAGCAAGATCGCCCTGCTCAAAGGGCAGAAAAGTACCCTCAACACCATCGTTTTCGTCGACGAGAAGACCCTCTTCAGCGGAAGCGACGACGATACGGTGATGATGTGGAAACTCCCTTGAGAGTGAATAGTTAATAGTGAATAGTGAAGAGTTCTGGTATGCTTTGCTTTGCAAAGCTTTTATCTCTAAACGCTGAGCGCTCAACGCTCAACGCCAAATCCTAAGGAGCAACAATGAACATATCCAGCATCGTGGTGCAGTGCCGCAGCGAATACTATGACGAGGTGCGCGAGCGGCTCGAAGAGAGCGGTCTGTGTGACTATCATTTCGGGGACAAAGAGAAAGGGAAGATCATCATCACCATCGAGGGAAAAGATGTCGAGGAGGAGATCAAAAAACTCACCGCCATTCAGGCGATGCCCCACGTGATCGCAGCCGATATGATGCAGACCTACCAGGAGGATATGCTCGATGAAGAGGTGCGCAAGCTCGACGAGGCCGATCCGGTGCCTGCGATGCTCAACGACGATACGATCGACGCCAAAGACATCGTCTACCACGGGGACCTCAAAAAGCGCTTCTGATGCTCGATGAGATCATAGGATACCACCGCTGGGCGGCCGAGGGGCTGCTGGCGGTGATGGCGATCAACCTGCTGATCCCCTATCTCCTGCGGCAGAACATCGTGCGGATGGTGTTCTGGATGCGGGTGGGGTATTTCGCTTTCTGGGCGTTCTGGACGATGACGGCGTTTGCGGGGCTGATCGACTGGATCTTTACCCGCCAGGCGCTGCCGGGGCGGGTGATCGTCATGATCGTCGCCGCACTTATCCTGCCGATGATGGACGGCTACCGGGCGATCCGGCTCAAGCGCCTCTGGCTCAGTGGTGGCGACGGCGTGGGGTTCAACACCGCCATCGTCGGCAGCGAGCTGGCCCTGACGCTGGGCACCTTCCTCTACGGCTTCTACGGCTGAACCGCCCCCCATGCAGTACCTTCTCCACCCTGAGGCGGGCGCTCCCCGGATCACCCTCGAGGGGGATGCCTACCGCTACCTGATCAAAGTCCGCCGCCATCGCGCCGGTGACCGGGTCGCCCTGCGCACGGGCGACGATGACGCCATTCACTTTTATACCCTCGAAGGGATCGGTCGCCGCACGGCCGAGCTGGTTTGGCAGGCGAGCGAGACCCTGGCGGTCACCCCCCGCCGGGCTTTGCACATCGGCTGGTGCCGGATCGATCCCAAAGCGATCGAGAAGGTCCTGCCGATCCTCAATGAGATCGGGGTGAACACGATCACCTTCATCGACTGTGACCGCAGCCAGAAAAACTTCCGTCTCGATCACACCCGACTGGAGAAGATCCTCACCAACTCCTCCCAGCAGTGCGGCCGCAGCGACCGGATGCGGATCGCCACCGCGCCCGATATCGCCACTTTCCTGGCTGATCACCCCGACGCGCGGCTGCTTCACTTCTCCGATACGACGCTTCCGTGCGACGAGGAGAATGCGACGATCATCATCGGCCCCGAAGGGGGCTTCACCGACGCCGAGACGGCCCTCTTCACCCCCGATCGGATCGTGGGGCTCGATACCCCGACGATCCTGCGAAGCGAGAGCGCGGCCGTGGCGGTGGCCAGCCGGCTGGTGTTGTGATCCGTTATCGTGACACTGAATCAAATTGAGCATGACGGATTCAGGATCCCCCGATCTGACGGGGAAGGTTATTGTAGGGTGTTGTCCCCCGACAACACCGTTCGCAGGTGGTTGTGACAGCGTGTTGTGAGGACACAACACCCTACGAAAACGTCAAAGCAGAACGTTCAATGGGATTCCGGATCAAGTCCGGAATGTGAGACGCGTGAAGCCAACGACAACTGCTTGTCGTTGGTAGCGTCGGAACCGAAGCGGTCGGAACGAAGTGAAGCCGCGCAGGCTGATTCACCACCGTCATCCTGAACTTGATTCAGGATCCCCTGATCTACCGGGGAACAGAGATTATCCCTGAATGTTTAATGGGATTCCGGATCGGAGTCCGGAATGACGGGAATCTCGTCCGACCCCGGTCGGATTCTCCCGAATCCGACGGTTCCATGACCGAACGTGCGTGATCGACAACAGCACCCGAAGGAGTCCCATGCGCCTGAAGTCCGGAAGAGTGAGCGGTTTTGACAACGGCATTGTCTGCGATCGCACCGACGGCGGAGCTCTATCTGTTCGGCAGCCGTACCGACGATACGGCCCGGGGCGGGGATATCGATCTGCTGGTGGTGGACGACCATCTGCGTCCCAGGGATCTGCGGCCGCTGCGTCTGGCGTTCTATGAACGTTTCGGGGAGCAAAAGGTGGACATCGTATTGAGCAAACACGTTCCGGACGATCCGTTCGTGCGGATGATTCTCCCGCAGGCGGTGCGGCTGAGATCGCCGACAAACTCCGACAGGATCTTTCTTGACGCCTTCCTTTCTATCTGATACAATGTCATACATATGTTTGACAACAGGAGCAGAAGATGCAAACGTACGGAGCACGTGATTTGGCGCGAAACCCCGCGTTGTTTCGGATCGATCCCGGGGGAGCATTCATGGTAGAGGACAAACGGGCGCACAAGCGGCTCGGGCTCTATCTCGGAGCCGATCTGGCCGAGGAGTTTTTGGCCTTTCAACGCAAAAAGCGGATGCTGGATGCCGCGGAGAAGATCCAAAACCACGCCGCTGACGCATATCGCGAACTCGAAGCGACGCTCGATGACGGTCTATAGACGCGGCGATATCGTACTGGTGAATTTCAACCCGCACAAACGTGCCGAGGAGATCGCCAAAGTGCGTCCGGCCGTGATCGTCTCCGATACCGATCTGAACGCGATCCTTGATCTGGTTAGCGTGGTGGCGCTGACCACCAATCTGATCGACGATGCCGCCCCGCTGCGGATTCGCCTGGCTCCACGAGAGCATCTTCAGCACCCGAGCGATGCCATGGTCGAGCAGCTCCGCACCGTCGCCAAAAGCCGCATCGGTCAGCGGATCGCTTCGGTCAGTACTGAAGAGATGCGACGGATCGAAGAGGGGATGCGATTGATGCTGGGTATCATGGTTTAAACCTTTTTCGGTATAATACTCACTCTTTTCCTCGTCCAAGACGAGAGAGTTGTCTCGCGAAACAGCGTTGCAGCGCCCCCTTCCTGTAGATGCAGGATGCGGAAGGGCCGTCCCGAAGCGGCGGTCAGAACAGGTTGGTTGCCTGTCACCAAATAGACTATCTTAACGACAAGGATCTTTGATGAAAAAAGGTATCCACCCCGAGTACATGACCACCAAGGTCACCTGTGCCTGCGGCAACAGCTTTGAGGTGCGCTCGAACAAGCCCGAGCTCTCCATCGACATCTGCAACGAGTGTCACCCCTTCTTCACCGGTTCGGAGAAGATCGTGGACGCGGCCGGACGTGTCGACAAGTTCAAGAAAAAGTACAACCTCGGCTAAGACCGTTCCTCTCTTTTTCTTCCGGGCAGGGATCGTCTCTGCCCCCGCAACCCCATGATCACCCTTACCCCCACCCCCATCGGAAACCTTCACGATATCACTGTTCGCGCTATGCGGACGTTCGAGCAGGCAGAGATCTTTCTGTGCGAAGATACCCGCGAGACCAAAAAGCTGCTGGGGCTGCTTGAAGAGCGACTGGGAATGGGCCCGGTTCAGGCCGATTTCTATTCGTTCCATGAGCACAACGGTGCGCAGCGGCTGAGGGAGCTGGGGGATGTGCTGAGAGAAAAGAACGTCGTGTACGTCAGCGATGCCGGGATGCCGGCGATCTCCGATCCGGGGCAGGTGCTGGTGGCGTGGGCGCAGGAGCAGGGGGTAGCTTATGATGTCCTTTCCGGCCCTTCGGCGGTGGTGACGGCGTATGCGGCGAGTGGCTTCGAGCGCGGGGATTTTCGCTTTTTCGGTTTCCTCCCCCACAAAGGCAAAGAGCGCCAGAGCCGCCTCGATGAGGTGCTCTCCAGCCCGGCCGATGCGATCCTCTACGAAGCGCCGCACCGGCTGGAGAAGCTGCTCGATGCGCTGGTCGCGGCCGATGCCGATCGGGAGATCTTCGCGGCCAAGGAGCTCACCAAACGGTATCAGCGCTACTACCGCGGGAGTGCGGCCGCGGTGCGGAAGCAGATCCTCTCCGAGACGATCCGGGGGGAGTGGGTCGTGGTGATCCGGGGGAAAGAGGGGACCCAGAAGACCCTGACCCTCGAAGCGGTCCTGCGGCTCGATCTGCCACCCAAACCCAAGGCCAAACTGCTGGCGCAACTGAGTGATCTGAGCGTCAAAGAGTGGTATGAGAAGTTAGGAAGTAGGAATTAGGAAATAGGAGTTGGAGATTAGAAATTAGAAATTTTTGGCATGGGCTTTTGGGCCTGGGGCGTTGTCGAAAACTTCCGAAAACTCCGGATGGGGACGATTCCAAGTAACTTTTGGATAAAATCACCTATGATTATTTACGGAAAACAGGTGTGTTTTCACGCACTGGAACAACACGGGGACCGGGTCGAGACGGTCTACATCGCCAAAAAAGGGATCCTTCCCCATGCGCTGTATGAGCGTTATCGGGACCGGGTGAAGTTCCTCGAGAACCGCTGGGCGCAGGCGATGAGCAAGGGGGGCAACCATCAGGGGATCCTGGTGGAGATGGCTCCGTTCGAGGAGGCGTCGCTGGCGCAGATCAAGGACGGGGACTTTGTGCTGATCCTTGACGGCCTGACCGACGCGGGCAACATTGGCGCGATCGTCCGCTCGGCCTACGTGCTGGGGGTGGACGGGATCGTCGCCTCGGGGGTGCGGCAGCTCAACTTCGCTGCCGTGGCCCGCACCAGTGCCGGAGCGCTGCTCGATATGCCTTTCGCGGTGGTGCCCAATATCCTCGATGCGATGCACGAGCTCTCCCAGGTGGGTTTTCGCCACTACGGCGCGTCGATGGAGGGGGAGCCGGTCGAGAAGGTTACGTTCGCTCCCCGGCGGACTCTCGTGCTGGGGAATGAGGCTAAGGGGTTGGCGAAAAAGACCCGGCAGAAGCTGGACGCAACGGTGTCGATCACGATGAAACGTCCGTTCGATTCCCTCAACGTCAGTGCCGCCGCGGCGATCATGATACACAGGATGAGTTATGCAGTTGAATGAGATTTTTGAAGAGAACACCCTGGAGAGCATCAGCCAGCGTACCCGAATACCGCCTGAGATCCTGGACCAGCTGAGACGCTGCGAGATCGAAACGTTTCAGAAGGTGCAGGTGCTGGGATTCATCTCGATCCTGGAGCGGGAATACCGCGCTGATCTGGGAGCCTTTCGTCAGGAGTGTCTGGCGGCGTTCGGTGCGCAGCCGGATCCGAATGAATCTTCCACCGCCCACACCCATTTTGGTGATGCCTCATCCCATAAGCCGCTGATCGTGGAGGCAACCGATGAAAAACGGGATCCCCGATCCTACAAAGCGCTGGGGATCCTCGCGCTGGTGGCGCTCCTGTTGTACGGCGGATGGGTGACGTTCACCTCTATGCAGCAGAGCAGCGATGCCAATCGCTCATCGGAGCGGGATGTTGGCTTTTTTGCGTCAGTGGCGCATCAGATCCGCCAGCAGCTTGGCGGAGAAGAGGCGACAGAAACAGATGCCGCGAATGCGACACGCCCTGTTACCGATACCGTGTCGGAGGGAGGAGTCGGGACGTCTGTACCGGCTTCGGACACGGCCAAAGACGGGGAGAGAGCATCCGCAGAGGGGTCCGCGGCCAGAACACCGGCTTTGGACCAGATCCGTCAGATCGATGATCAGATCGCTCAGGCAGATGTGCAGGAGAGCGCATCGTCTGATCCCGAGACCAAACTGGCTTCGGAGGTCCCGTCGATGAGCGCAACGGAAAAAACAGGGGAAAAACAACTGACCGATCGTCCGGATCCGATGGCACAGGAAAAGGCACGTCAAGCCGAAGCCCGGCGTCAGATCGCGATGGAAGCCGAACGCAAAGCGGCCGAAGAAGCGGCACAAAAGCAGGCGGAAGCCGCACGTCAGGCGGCCGCCGAAAAAGCACGTCTCGAAGAAGAAGCCCGCAAAAAGGCGGTCGAAGCAGCCCGAAAAGCCGAAGAAGAAGCGGCCCGGAAAAAAGCCGAAGAGGAAGCGGCCCGCAAAGCGGCCGAAGCGGCACGAAAACAGGCAGAAGAGAAGGCCCGGAAAGAGGCCGAACGCAAAGCAGCGGAAGCTGCACGGAAAAAAGCGGCCGAGGCAGCTGGAGGTGTTGTCCTGGCTCCCCATGCCAAAGTGTGGCTGGGGATCGTGGACCTGACCAAAATGAAACGCCGGGTGGTCACCACCCAATCACCCATCGCGTTCAAAAACCCCGACGGCCGCTGGCTGGTGGCGACGGGACATGGACGGTTTGGTCTGAAAATGGGCAGCCGAAAACTTGACTTCGGTGACAGCAAGAAACATTTTCTGTTGATCGAGAACGGCACCGTGCGGGAGATCTCCCATGAGCGGTTCCAGCAATTGAACAAAAGCAAGGTATGGTAAACGATGTTTGACGAGATACAGTTTGAGAAGATGAACCGCCTCCCGAAGTATGTCTTCGCGGCGGTCAACGATATCAAGATGGCCGAGCGCCGCGCCGGGGCCGATGTGATCGACTTCAGCATGGGCAATCCCGACGGACCGGCCCCCAAGCCCATCATCGAAAAGCTGGTGGAGACCGCCCGCAAACCCCACGTTCACGGCTACAGCGCTTCCAAGGGGATCTACAAGCTCCGTCTGGCGATCACCAAATGGTACCTGCGCAAGTACAACGTCATGCTCGATCCCGAGACCGAGGCGGTGGCGACCATGGGGAGCAAGGAGGGGTATGTCCACCTCGTGCAGGCGATCACCAACCCCGGCGATACCGCCATTGTCCCCGATCCGACGTACCCGATCCACTCCTACGCGTTCATCCTGGCAGGTGGCAACGTCGAGAAGATGAAGCTTACCTACGATGAACAGACCTTCGCGGTCGATGAGGACCGGTTCTTCGCTGATCTGGAGTACGCGCTCAAAAACGCCGTCCCCAAGCCCAAATACCTCGTGGTCAATTTTCCCCACAACCCCACCACGGCGACGGTGACGCTTGAGTTTTACCGTCGTCTGGTCGAGGTGGCGAAGCGGGAGCGGTTCTACATCATCAGTGACATCGCCTATGCCGATATCACCTTCGACGGCTACAAGACCCCTTCGATCCTTCAGGTGGAAGGGGCCAAAGATGTTGCCGTCGAGAGCTTCACCCTCTCCAAAAGCTACAACATGGCCGGCTGGCGGGTCGGTTTCATCGTCGGGAACCCCAAACTGGTGGGCGCGCTGCAGAAGATCAAGTCGTGGCTTGACTATGGGATGTTCACGCCGATCCAGGTCGCCGCGACGGTTGCGCTGGATGAACACGAGAACATTGTCCATGAGGAGATCGTCCCCAAATACCTCCATCGCCGCAACGTCATGATCGAAGCTTTCGGCAAGGCCGGCTGGGATCTGGGGCGCCCGAGTGCGAGCATGTTCATCTGGGCGAAGATCCCCGAGTGTGCCCGCGAGATGGGATCGCTGGAGTTCTCCAAGGACCTGCTGCTCAAAGCGCAGGTGGCGGTGAGTCCTGGCGTGGGATTTGGCAAATACGGGGATGAGTATGTCCGGATCGCCCTGATCGAGAACGAAAAACGGATCCGGCAGGCGGCCAAGAACATTCGGCGCTACCTGACCGCGCTTAAAAAGGAACAGCAGAATGGTTAAGATCGGAATACTCGGAGTCGGCACCGTCGGTACCGCCGTTGCGCAGATCCTCGAGGCCAACGGGGACATCATCGAGGCCCGTGCAGGTAAGCGGATCGTCGCCGAACGCGGCGTGGTCAAGGACCTCTCCAAAGACCGGGGTGTTTCGCTGACACTGAGCGACGATCCGGCCGATGTGGTCGACAACCCCGAGATCGACATCGTCGTCGAGCTGATGGGCGGGGTGGAGGAACCTTACGCGCTGGTCAAGCGGGCGCTGGCCAACGGCAAGGCGGTCGTGACGGCCAACAAGGCCCTGCTGGCTTACCACCGCTACGAGCTTCAGGCGCTGGCGGGCGATCTGCCGCTGATGTACGAGGCGAGTGTGGCCGGAGGGATCCCCATCATCGGCGCGCTGCGCAATGGGCTGGCGGCCAACCATATCGAGCGGATCCAGGGGATCATGAACGGCACCACCAACTACATGCTCACCAAGATGATCCGGGAGGGGGCGCAGTACGATGCGATCCTGCGGGAAGCACAGGAGCTGGGGTACGCCGAGGCCGATCCGACGTTTGATGTTGGGGGGTTCGACGCGGCACACAAGCTGCTGATCCTGGCAAGTATTGCCTACGGGATCGATGCCAAGCCCGAGGAGATTCTTATCGAAGGGATCGAGAACATCACCCAGACCGATGTGGCGTTCGCCAAGGAATTCGGCTACGAGATCAAACTGCTGGGGATCACCAAAAAGGTCGACGCGGGGATCGAACTGCGGGTCCATCCGACGCTGATCCCGCAACATTCCATGATCGCCAAGGTCGACGGCGTGATGAACGCCGTCTCGGTGGTGGGGGACCGGGTCGGCGAGACGATGTTCTACGGTCCCGGGGCCGGCGGGGATGCGACCGCCAGCGCGGTGATCGCCGATATCATCGAGATTGTTCGGGGCAACCACGGCCCGATGCTCGGCTACAAAAAAGGGCTCGAGAGCGGGATGAAGCTCCTGCCGCGTGACGCGATCGTCACCCAGTACTATCTGCGGATGCAGGTGGCCGACGAGAGCGGCGTGCTGGCGCGGATCACCCACGAACTGGAGCAGTACGACATCTCGATCGAGTCGATGCTCCAAAAACCGACCCGAAGCGATGACGTGGCCAAACTGCTCTTTACCACCCATGCCTGTCCCGAAGCGCGGATGCAGGAGGCGATGGCGGCGCTCGGTCACCTCGACGTGGTACGCGGTCCGATCGCGATGATGCGGATCGAGAAGTAGTTTGACATCGGGAGTTCATTTATATATAATAGCCATATAAATATATAAAAGGAGACCCTGTGCAGACGATCAGCATCGGTGAGTTGCAAAAAAACGTCGGGATATTGACCCGCCTGACCGAGGCGTTGACCATCGTCGACAAACGGCGCAATCGAAAAGTGGCGGTGGTCTACCCGGTCGAGGAGAAAGTGCCGCAGGAGGATGTGGTCTCGCAGCTGGGTGGCAAGTACAACCATCTGGCCAAACACGACGGTAAAAGCTTCCGCGAGATCAAGGAGGAGGCGATGGATCGTGCAATGAGAGAGAAGTATGGTTTCACTGATTGATACCAATGTTGTGGTGCGTTTTTTGGTCAACGACAACGATGAGCAGTTTCAGCAGAGCCGTAAGATTATTGCCAGCATTGAGAAGGGAACCCTCTCGGCTGTTCTCTTGAGTGAGGTGGTAATGGAGGTGCTGTTTGTGATGACCAAATTCTATGGTGCTGCACTTGCCGATGTGGCGGAGGATATTAAAATACTTCTCTCCCTGCCCGGCATGGTCAATCAGGACAAGCGGGTTTTGATCGCGGCACTTGAGATAATGGTACGCCACCGTATCGACTATGTCGATGCGCTGATCTGTGCCAAAACGCAGTTACAAGATTATGAATGGATCAGCTTCGATGCCGATTTGCAAAAACACTGTTGAGAGGAGATACCCATGGCCAAAGAGCACTATTTTGATATCAGCGCGAAGCTCGATATGATGGAGATGAAAAACGCCATCGAGCAGGCGAAGAAAGAGGTGGCGACCCGGTTTGATTTTAAAGGGATCATGACCGATATCGTCCTGAACGAAAAGGCCAAGACCCTGAGTCTGAGCAGTTCGAGTGACAGCAAGATCGATGCGCTCAAAGACATCGTGCTGAGCAAAATGATCAAGCGGGGTCTCTCGGCCAAGTCGCTCGATGAGGTCAAAACCGAGGGGATCAGCGGCGGCAACACCAAGGTGATCTATCGGATCGTCGATACGATCGACCGGGATGAGGCCAAGAAGATCGTCAAAGCGATCAAGGACGCCAAGCTCAAGGTCACCCCGGCGATCCAGGGGGATGAGATCCGCGTCAGCGGCAAGAAGATCGACGATCTGCAGGCGGTGATCGCGCTGGTGAAGGGGATGGAGGATCTCAAAGCACCGTTGGTGTTTGGGAATTTTAAGTAGGATTGATTGGATATTCATTTCTTTTTTCTTTGTTCGCGCAACAAAGAAAAAGAGAAACGAATCAAAGAAAAAAGAAAATGCGAGGGACTGGCGTCACTTTGCAGCTTCCAGGGCAAAGAGAGAATGTCGTACCGGATAACCTTTGATTTTTTGTAGGGTGCGTTTGCCAACGCACCAAAAAGGAAAAATATGCCGACCAAAACCCAAACCGAGATCGAGAGCGTCTGTACCTACTGTGGGGTAGGGTGTGATATCACCGGGGTGGTGGAGGACAATCGCATCATCAAGGTCTATGCCCAGAATGACGGGGTGGTCTCTCAGGGGAAGCTCTGTATCAAAGGGAAGTATGGGTATGACTTTATCACCGCGCATGATCGGATCCGCGAGCCGCGCATCGCCAGGGATTTCATCGCCCGAAACCCGCAGATCGCTGAGCGGTTTGGGAAGCGGCTGGCACCGTTGAGCCCCGACTATCTGACATGCGATCTGAATACCGCACTCGATATCGCGGCGTTCAAGCTGGAGGAGATCCGCTCAGCGCATGGGGGAGAAAGCTTCTGCGCCATCGGCGGGGCGCGTACCAGCAGCGAGTCGGCTTATGCGTTCCAGAAGTTCACCCGACAAACGATGGGCTCGCCCCACGTCGACAACTGCGCGCGGGTGTGTCACTCCCCCAGTCTGGCCGGTATGCGCGCGACGATCGGGGAGGGGGCGGCGACCAACCCCTACAACGACATCTACGAAACCGAGTTCATGGTCGTTATCGGTTCCAACACGATGGAGGCTCACCCCATCATCGCCAACCGCATCATCGACATGGCCAAAAAAGAGAACAACCTCGCCGTGATCGATGTGCGCCAGACCAAGCTGGCGCGTCTGGCCCGACACAACTGCATCATCCCCTTCGAGTCCAACCTGCTGATCCTCAATATGATGGCTTATGTTATTCTGGATGAAGAGCTCTACGACAAAAGCTTCGTCGCCAACCGCACGACGGGGTTCGAGGCGTACCGGGAGAGCATCCTGAATGACCCGTACGCCGATCCGCGCTTTTTCGAGCAGGTGGAGGGGTATGAGTATCTGGCCAAACAGATCCCCAATATCGCCCGGGAATACGCCATCCGCCGTTCGATGATCTTCTGGGGGCTGGGGCTGACCG
>Ga0256843_1001755_pt1 | contig 16617 bp, 13 predicted proteins | sample AlvinellametaG_FD_191572 | JGI IMG/M metagenome (GOLD analysis project Ga0256843, IMG submission 191572) | Pompeii worm associated microbial communities from hydrothermal vent at the East Pacific Rise, Pacific Ocean - Alvinella | ecosystem: Host-associated > Annelida > Integument > Unclassified ... | reverse complement strand
AAGTACTATTTGATGATAAATTAGGATACTATTCGGCAAGTTTGAGTTTTTATACCCTATTTTCAATAATACCTATATTAGTAATAATATTATCAATATTAACTCATCTTCCAATATTTGATGATATATATAAAAGAATACAATATATACTCTTTACAAACCTAATGCCAACTAACTCCCAAGAGATATTAGTATATATAAATAGTTTTGTCGAAAACTCTACAAAACTGGGAATGGTTGGAGTTGTTTATGTACTATTTGCCTCTATGATGTTTTTTAAAAACTATGACTATATAGTAAATGATATATTTGAAGCCAAAAGGAGGAGTTTTTGGGCTTCTGTTTCAGTATATTGGACTCTAGTTACTCTCACTCCTATTATGTTAGTACTATCTTTTTATCTCTCTTTACAAATACAAGATTTTTTAGAGGAGAGCAAATTTACCACAGGAATAAAGCTTGTAACCCTATTACCCTATATTATAATATGGTTCATATTCTTTTTGACCTATAAAATATCAGCAAATACAAATATCTCAACTATGTCAGCACTAATTAGCTCTTTTATAGCCTCTCTCTCTTGGTATATTGCAAAAATTGGATTTATATTTTATGTAATTCACAATACAACCTATATGAGTATCTATGGAAGTTTGAGTATTTTGTTATTCTTCTTTTTATGGATATATATCTCATGGGCTATTTTTTTGTATGGGTTAAAATTTTGTTATATTTTAGATAAAGATGACGATTTAGAAGAAATAAAGTAGTTTTTTGTTGACATTCTTAGCCTAATGTAGTAAAATGCATTTTTAAGTTTAAATTAATATTTATAGGAGTTAAATATGTCTTGTTTACTAAAAAAAATAAAATGTTTTCTATTTTCCAAAAAAAAAGAGTGCCAAAAACAGCATCATATAGGAATATGTGTTATTAAACCTTAAAAAAGAGGAGTAGGATTAGTTATAATCCAGCCTCTTTTATAGCTTCTGCTTGTGCGTGAGCAATAAGTGGGTCAATTACTAATTTTAGATTTCCATCATTCATAATAGAATCCAAAGAGTATAGAGTTAGACCAATTCTATGGTCTGTTAATCTATTTTGAGGATAGTTATATGTTCTAATCTTTTCAGAACGGTCACCTGAACCTACTTGAAGTTTTCTATCTGCTGAAGTTTTATCTAGTCTCTCCTGAAGTTCTGCTTCATATACTCTAGCTTTTAATACTTTCATAGCTTTATCTCTATTTTTATGCTGAGACTTTTCATCTTGGATAGCTACTACTATACCTGTTGGTATATGAGTGAGTCTAACTGCTGAATCGGTGGTATTTACAGACTGTCCACCACAACCACTTGAGCGATAAACATCCATTTTTATCTCATTTGGTTTTATGTCAACTTCTACATCATCAACTTCAGGAATTACAGCTACCGTTACAGCTGAAGTGTGTACTCTTCCTTGAGTTTCTGTATCTGGGACTCTTTGAACTCTGTGAACTCCTGCTTCATATTTTAGTTGAGAATAGACTCCATCACCTTTTAGCATAGCTATAAGTTCTTTGTAACCTCCAGCTGTTCCATCAGATGAACTCATAATTTCAACTTTCCAACCCATAGATTCTGCATATCTAACATACATCTTGAATAAGTCAGCTACAAAGAGTGATGCCTCATCTCCTCCAGCACCAGCCCTAAGTTCTAAATAGATATTTTTATTATCATTTGGGTCAGAAGGAATCATCAAAACTTTTATCTCTTCTTCAAGCTGGGAGAGTTTTGGCTCAAGTTCTGATAACTCCTCTTTTGCTAAATCTCCCAACTCATCATCATTTAGAAGTTCTTTATTCTCTTCTATGGCGTTGGCTGTATCTATATACTCTTTTGCTTTTTCCACAAGTGGAGTGAGACTTGATTGCTCTTTGCCAAGTTGAGTCATCTTTTTTATGTCTTTAGAGATGTCTGGAGAGCTTAAGAGTTCGTTTATTTCATTATATCTATCTATAAATGGTTTGAGTTTTTCTTGAAACATGGTAAAAACCTAATGGTGGAATAGTGTGGTGGAGAGGGTTTTAAACCTCTTTTGAAGTTTATGCAACTTCTAATTTATTTACAAGCTTGTTTAATCTACTAACTTTTCTTGATGCTGTTGCTTTTTTTAGAAAACCTTTGCTAACCATTTTATGGATTTGTTTATTTGCAATTTTGAATGCCTCTTTTGCACCCTCTTTATCTTTTGCCTCAACAGCCTTTACTACAGCTTTGCTTATGTTTTTTAGTCTTGTTCTGTAGTATCTATTTCTAATTGTTCTTTTTTCTGTTTGTCTAATTCTTTTGATTGTTGACTTATGATGTGCCATACTGAATCTATCCTTTGCTTTTCTCTATCTTTAGATGTTTTTGGATTTTACCAAAATTAATTCGCGAATTGTATCAAAAAAACTCTTATTAACTATTTAAAATTTATACTACTATTTATAGTTAGAGGTAATATTGAGTTAAAAGCATACGAATTTTTTTCTTTTATGACTCTTCTACCCCACAAAAAACGATTTCTATAAAAAGCTCTCTTTTTAAAACTTGTAATTATTACTTTATGTCCACCAGAACTTGCATGTATAAACTTACCATCTCCGAGATATATTCCTACATGATTTACTTTACCCTTATGTTCTTTACTTGTATCAAAAAATACCATATCACCTTTTTGAAGCTCATCAAACTTTACTAATTTACCAATCTGGGCTTGACTTCTGGAGACTCTAGGAATATTTATTCCTACCAATCTATAAACCATTTGAGTAAAACCAGAACAATCAAAACAGTTTGGGCCAGTAGCACCCCAAACATAAGGTCGTCCCAAAAATCTCTTTGCTGTCTCTTCTATATCTTTTGTTAAGAGAGTATTTTTATATATTTTTTTAAATAGAGTTAAATAATATTTTTGTCTATACTTTTGATAATTAAAAGAAGTTAAAATATTTCTGATTAAGTTTCTATTTTGAATCATTTTAGCTAGAGTAATGTCTCTAGAGTGGTATTTCTTTGTAGCAGTTGAAAGCATAGAAGAGTTATAAATATTATCTAACTTTTTAAAAGATTTCTGAGTCAATAGCCCCAAAATTATAAAAAGTTGAATAACAATTATAATTGAAAGTGATTTCCTTAACAAAGCTTATCTCCAATCACAATTTTAAATATTATTGTGCAATAATATTTAAAAAAAGTTAAATAATAGATTAAATGTGATGTTTTTTTAGATTATCACTTTTTATTTAAAATTAAGATAAAAGAAGTTAGAATTCCATCTCTTGACCGCGTAGCTCAGTTGGTAGAGCACTACCTTGACATGGTAGTGGTCGTTGGTTCGAGTCCAATCGTGGTCACCATTGGCTTTATCTTACCTCAAACTTAATATGATAAAATCTTCTTTATGAAAAAATATATAATAATCTTAATACTAATTTCAATATTTGTAAATGCAAAGACTTTTCACGCAATAGAGTTTAAAGGTGATGTTGACTTGGTAACAGGAGAATTTGACAGAGCAACACTGCTAAAAGTTTGTCATATAGAGTATCCACCAATCTACAAAATATGGAAACCTGACCCTGTTTTTGATAGTAAACAGATAGATGATTTTGTAGAAAATATAAAAAATTATGCTCATAGTATGGGTTACTACCATGCAAAAGTTTTTGCTAAAACTACTGATGATACTATTATTATTAGAATAATCAAAAATGACCCAATAAAAGTAAAATCCTTGAAAATGGATGATGAATTTAAAAAATTTTCTCTACTAAAAGTTGGAAAAAGATTTAGAACAAAAGATTTTACTGAAACAAAAAAGAAAATAACTAGATACCTAGAAGAGAATGGTTACCCAACATACAAAATGAATGCAAAAGCTTTGGTTGATTTGGATTTATATGAAGTAAATGTAGATATAAATGTCTCAAAGGGAATCAAAAGATATTTTGGTGAGACAGATATAAATAATAGTTCACAAATAGATAATGAGCTTATATTAGAACAGATAAAGTATGAAGAGAATGAGGTTTATGATGTCTCAAAACTTGAAGAGAGTTATGATAATATATATAGATTGGGTGTTTTTGATATAATTAAAATGGAGCCTCAATTTACTCCAAATCCAAAAACAGATATAAATATTACACTTCAAGAGGGAAAAACCAAAGAGCTATCTACAAGATTGGGTTATGATAGCTATGAGGGATTTAGAGGTGGTGGAGAGTATGTTGACCATAACTTTTTTGGAAACTTGAGAGAATTTAGGGCAGGTGGAAAAATCACACAAAAAGGGTATAAAGTTTATACAAATTTTTATGACCCAAAAGTTGTAGCACCTATATTAAATAAATTTACTTTTAGAAATGAACTAAGTTATCATAACTGGAGATATGATGGATATAATGAAGGATTATTAACAGAAAAAGTTACATTTGGTAAAAAACTCTTTGACTTAGAACACTTTTTTGGTTTGCAGATAGAAAACAATAAAATCAAATCCGATAATGGAGAGTTACTTAGTGGTACTTATCTAATCAATTCTCTATTTTATAAATTAGTGGTTGACAAAAGAGACTCTCCAATGGATGCCAAAAATGGATACTATGTCTCTATATATCTAGAAAAATCTATGACTCAATTAGCCTCTCAGTTGGATTATCTAAAGGTTTTAACAGAATATAGATATATCAAAGAGTATAAACCTATGGTATATGCCTTTAAGACTCGATTTGGTTGGTTAAGTCAAGATACTCCAGTATTTAAACACTTTTTTGCAGGTGGTGCTATGAGCAATAGAGGATATGAATATAGAGATTTAGGGCCACATAGTGATGGTGACCCTATTGGTGGAGTTGGATTGATTGATAGTTCATTTGAGACAAGATACCACCTAACTCATGACTTTTCTGTGGTTGGATTTATAGACTCTACTACTATCTCTCAAGAAGTTGACAAGTACAACTCAAAATGGTACACAAGTTACGGTTTTGGAGTTAGATATTTATCAGTTATTGGGCCTCTTAGATTTGATATTGGATTTAGAGAGGATAATAATTTTGCAATACATCTTGGTATAGGACAGGTATTTTGAAAAAGCTATTATTATTTTTATATTCTACCCTTAGGTGGATAATTGTTATTGTTCTCTTTTTGGTGCTACTTTTGGTTTTTTTGATAGAAAATCCATCTGTTGCACTCAAACTTGCTTCATCACCTCTCAAACAACAAGGGATAACTTATGGAGAGATGGAGGGTGGACTCTTGTCTGGATTTAGGCTAAAAGGATTTAATTATCAAAATAAAATAGAAGCCAAAGAAGTAGCATTAAGTATTGATTATAATAAACTTGAAGATAAAGTTTTGTATATTAAAAATATAGAGATAGACTCTCTTCATATAGACAAAGATTATCTAAGCTCTCTAATCGATACAAATAGCACCAAAGAAGAGGATAAAAATAGCTCAATCCCACTCAAAGAGATTATAGTCAAAAATGCTGATATTTCTCTAAGAGATATTACTTATGATAAGTATCAAGTAAATTCTGCTCATATCAAAATCAAAGATTTCAAAACAGATATAAAAAAAGAGTATAAAGGTGATGTAGATTTGGTACTGGATAGTAATGTAACCCAATTAAATCTCAAATCCCATATCAATAATGATTATATAAAGCTCTCATCAGATATAGAATTAAATAGAGAGTTTATAGCCCAATATGTAAAAGATAAAAATGTAACTTTTTTATCAAATCCAGCATTTAAAATCAGGGCTAATGGAGATATGGATAAATTTGATTATTATCTCGATACCAAAAGCTTGAAAGTGCAACAAAATGAGTATAAAATAGATGCCAAAAAGCTCAAATTGAGTGGAGATTATAGTATAAATCACAAAGATTTAAATCTAAAAATAGATACGAACCTAAAAGGAAATATGGCAAAACTGTCTCTAAATGGAGATACCCAATTAAATTTAGATGATTTAAATAACACTCTAAAATTTAATATAAATTCAGATATTTGGGCAAATAGTGGATTTGTTAGTTCATTTGTAGCTGATAAAAATATCTCTTTTCTATCAAATCCAGCCTTTGAAGTTAGAGCAAAAGGAGATATGAAAAAACTTGATTATTATCTTGATACCAAAAGCTTAAAACTAAAACAAAATGATTATATAATAGATACCAAAAAGTTAGAAGCCAGTGGAGATTATAGTGTAAATAATAAAGATTTAAATCTAAAAATAGATACAAAACTTGATGGAAATATAGCCAAACTCTCTCTAAATGGAGATACTCAATTAAACTTAGATGATTTAAACAACACTCTAAAATTTAATATAAACTCCAATATTTGGGCAAATAGTAAATTTGTAAACTCTTTTGTAGCTGATAAAAATATCTCATTTCTATCAAATCCAGCCTTTGAAATTAGAGCAAAAGGAGATATGAAAAAACTTGATTATTATCTCGATACCAAAAGCTTAAAATTAAAACAAAATGAGTATAAAATAGATACCAAAAAGCTAAGGGCAAAAGGAGATTATAGCATCTTAGATAAAGATTTAAAACTCAATATAGATACAAACCTATATGGAAATATGGCAAAACTCTCTCTAAGTGGAGATACAGCCCTAAACTTAGATGATTTAAACAATACTCTAAGATTTAATCTAAAATCCAATATCTTAGCCAATAAAAATTTTATAAAATCTCAACTAAAAGATAAAAATATCTCTGTTATAAAAATCTCTCCTCTATATCTAAGTGCAAATGGAGATATGAATAAAACAAATTTTGATATAAAACTAAATAGTCTAAAAGCCAAATATAATGATATTTTTCTAAACAAAGCCTCAATATCTATAAATGGAGATACAAAACCTCTCCAAGGAGATACAAATATAAATCTATTTACAAAACTACTCTCTTCTGTGGGAAGTGGAAAAGTAGATAGTAAAAGTAGTTTAAATTTTCATGATTTAAATAATACTCTAAAATACAAAGCCAAAATAGACTTTTTGGCAAAATCTGGATATATCAATAAATTTATCAAAGATAAAAAAATAAAAGTTATAAATAGACCAAAACTAAATATGGATGTAAATGGAGGTCTAGAAAAGATAACCACCAAAACAGATTTAAAAATAGATATTAAAAAAGATAAAATAGTCTCTGCTATTATATTAAAGACTAAACCAATCTCTCTAAATATCAAAACTCATCAAGTAAAAGGTTCATTTAAACTCTTTAATAATGCCAAAAATATGAAGTTTAAAATCAATAGTGCATTTAATGGAGATTATCAAAATCCAAAAGAGATGCAAACAAATACCAAAATAGAGATAAATCAATTTAATGATTTTGGAGTCAATCTAACTCCTCTTGTTCCACTTAGGGCATATCTTCAAAATGGAAAACATGGTGTAAAATTTAATATCTACTCAAAAAGAATCAAAGCAAATGCACAAACTAAAGACTATGATAATATTATATTTAATATAAATACCAAAAATCTATATCTCTATAAAATTATAGAAGTTCCTCAAGAGTTGGAACATAAATTTATTCGGCTAAACCTAAAAGGTTCAGCTATTATCTCCAAAAAATTTATAGATACAAAAGGGTATATTTACTCAAATAAAAAATTTAAAGCCAAAATAGATATACATAATAATAAAAAAGGATTAAATACAAAAATCTCTACAAAACATTTTGTAATATTAGCCAATGGAAATATTGAGAAAAAAAATATAGATGCCTCAATCAATATAGACTCCATAAAAGAGCTACAAGAAGAGATAAATAAAGTCTATCCTTTTAATAAGTTTGATATAGATGGTAATCTAAAAATGAATGCCAAACTTAGAGGAGAAAAGGCTTGGGCAGAGATTAAATCTCCAAAACTCAAATTCAATGGATTTAGTATAAAAAACCTAAATATAGATGCTGACTATAAAAAAGAGTTAGTAACTATAAATAAATTTAGATTTAAAACCACAGGATTTAAAAATAAAAAGCTAAATAATGAAATTCATCTAAATAGAAAAGGAAAAATATATCTTGGAGAAACCAAAAAAATAGATATAGATATGTATCCAAATATCAAAATCAAAGCTAATGGTAATGACTCTACAATGGATGGAAAAGTCACTATCAAAAAGCTACCTCTTGGACATCCTGATTATGGAAGTATGGTTCTAAATTGTGATATAGACTACCAACAAAGAGATGAATATAAAACCATTACGGGATATGTAAAAATGAAAGAGTTAAAAGTCTTTTATGAGCCAAAATTTTTGAGTATAGATTATGACCCAGATGTAGTGGTAATTACCAAAAAAGACAAAAAAAAGAATATAGATTCAAAAGATGATACATTTTTAAAATATACCAAAATAAATCTATCAGTAAAAGCACCACAAGCACAATATAAAACCCCTGATATAGACTTGACTTTTGATGTGGACTTACAAGTAGATAAAGAGTTTGGAGAAAATCTAGCTCTACTTGGAAAAATCAAAGATATAGAGGGACATTTTGACCAAATACCAAAAAGATTTGAGATAGAAAACTCCAATATTGTATTTAAAGGTGGAGAAAAAATAAATCCACTACTTGATATAAAAGTAAAATATGAGCTACCACAAGTAGTAATCTACATCAATATAGGAGGAGATGCAAACCATCCAAAACTTGAATTTACTTCAGACCCAGCTATGCCAAAAAAAGATATTATGTCCTATCTACTTTTGGGAGTTGCAAGTAACAATATCAAAAGTGATGGCTCACTTGGTAGAGAAGCCGAACTCTTTATACTAAATCAAGCTGCAAGAGATTTGGCTTATGAATTTGACTTAGATAGAGTATTTATCAAAGATGACGGTACAGGAGAGGGATATGCTATCGAAGTTGGTAAAAAAGTGAGTAAAAAGAATATGTTCATAATAGAGAGTTCCAAAGAGGGAAATAGCTTTATTTTGGAACACGATATAAATAAAAATATAAAATTTAGAGTAGGGCATCACCAAACAGAACACCCTTCAGATAGTGTGGATGTCTTTTTTAGAAAAAGGTTTAGATAATGAAAAAAATAAGCCCAAATAGTAACTGTCCTTGTGGAAGTGGTAAAAAATACAAAAAGTGTTGTCAAATTTATCACAAAGGGGCATTACCCCCTAACGCTTTAGCTCTAATGAAATCAAGATATAGTGCATATGTAGCAAATAATGCAAATTATATTATAAAAACTACTCATCCAAACAATCCCGACTATACAGAAGATACAAAAAGTTGGAAAGAGAGTATTTTATCTTTTAGTAAAAATACTCAATTTTTAGGATTAGAGATTTTAGAGTTTATAGATGGCAAAGAGGAAGCTTTTGTCACCTTTAGAGCAAAATTTGGAAATGGGGAGATGATAGAAAAGAGCCATTTTCTAAAAATAGATAATAGATGGTTCTATTACAAAGAAGCCCACTCAACTTTTAATGATAAAAAAATATAAATTTTGTCAACAAGGATTTTTTTATGTCAGAGATAAGATACTCTAAATTTGATAATCAATATGTGATTATTGCCCCTGAGAGATTTCATAGACCATCAAATATAAATATCAAAAAAAAGGATATAAATACCAAACTATGCCCATTTTGTAAAGGCAATGAAGAGAAAACTACAAGAGAGATATATTCTATTATAGAAGAGAAAGAATGGATAGTTAGAGTTGTTCCAAATTTATATACAGCCCTCAATTTAGAGACAGACTTTAAACCAAAAGAGAGAGGTTTTTTTGAGAGTTTTGAAGGATTTGGAGTACATGAAATTATTATAGATACTCCAAAACATATCTCTATATTTGAATTTGACTCAAAAGAGTATTATTATCTAATCAGGGCTATAAAAAGCAGAATAGAGGACCTCAAAAAAGATATAAGAGTTAAATATCTATCTATATTCAAAAACCAAGGTTCAAACGCAGGGGCAAGTCAATCTCATCCTCATACTCAAATTATTGGTATGCCAATAATGCCTATATCAAAAAGAGAACTACTAAAAAGAGAATATAGTTACTACAAAAAACATGGAAGCAAACTTCTATCAGATATAATTCAACAAGAGATAAAAGAAGATAAAAGAGTACTATTTAAAGGAGAAAATTTTATCTCATTTATGCCTTATGCATCCTTGTACCCTTTTGAGATTATGATTTCAACAACTAATAACTTTTACTCTTTTATGGAATTTGATGATTCAAAAATCAAAGAACTATCTACCATTTTACAAAAAAGTATAAATGTTTTATATAAAGAGATAGGAGAGTTTGATTTAAATATAGAATTTTTTGAACCACCTATCAATAGCTCTTTTGACACAGAGGAATTTTTTGATACTATTGATAAGTTTCATCTCTTTTATATTCGCATTAGACCAAGAATATTTAATATTGCAGGATTTGAGGTAATGAATGAGATGTTTATAAATCCTGTTGAACCTGAATTTATAAAAAAGGTTTTAGATGAATTTATATATTGATATGGGAGGAACTTATCTGCGTTATCAGATAGAAAACCAAGAGATAATAACTCTAAAAGAGAGAGATATAATCTCTTTCCTAAAAAAAATTTTAAAATCAAATCCAAAAATCAATAGAGTTGGAATCTCTTTTGCAGGAATGGTTCAAGATAATATTATACTATCAGCACCAAATATAGATATAAAAAATCTAGATTTAAAAAGTCTATTTAAAAATATAGAGTTTCAAATAGATAATGATTTAAATTTAGCTGTATTGGCTGAAAGCAGATACTGGAAATCAAAAAATATTGTAGCACTATATATAGGCACAGGAATTGGTGCAGGAGTAATATCTGATGGAGAGATTATTAGAGGTGCTTCAAATAGTGCTGGAGAGATAGGACATATTCCATTTCAAAAGGCACCCTTTGAGTGTGGATGTGGCAAAGATAACTGTCTAGAGCTTTTTTGTAGTGGTAGTGCCATTAAAAAATGGGCAAACTATCTAAACCAAAATTTCTCTAAACTAGATGAACTACCACCCAAAATATATGATAATTTCCTAAAAGCACTACTATATAGTAGCTCTATATTAATAACCCTATTTAATCCAAATATTTTAGTTTTAGGTGGTGGAGTAGTGGAAAACAACCCTTTTTTAATAGATTATATAAGAAAAAATATATCAAAATATGCACTAAAAACAAATATAGATAATCTCCAAATAGTTAAAAGTGAACTCAAAAATGCTCCTCTAATTGGTACAAAGTGTATGTTAGAGTCAAATATGCTATAATCATACAAATAACAGAAAGGATAAAATATGTTTAAAAAAATTATAATTGGTTCAATCATTGCCTCGGGAGTACTATTTGCACAAAGTGGTGTAGGTATAAATGTCAATCAAGATGACCTAGAAATAGAGGGTACTTTAGACTCTAGAAATCTGGCATATTTACAAACAAGTAGCACCATTTACCTAGGTGATTTTAATTTTATAAACAAAGAAGATAATGATGTAAGCTCAAAACTACTTGGAGTAGGATTTGGTGCTACAAATCAATTTGAGGCTATTCCAGGAATGGAATTGACTTTTGGTGCTAAACTAATACTTAGTGATGTCGATGATGATAGAAAAGGTATTGATGATTGGTTTTCTGCTATGCCTCTAATGGCAATGGCTAGATATGTTTTTCCCCCATTGATGTACAATATTCCTCCTGTTTCAGTAGAGGGAAAAGTACTATATGCACCAGGTGCTTTAACTTTTGGAGACTCTGATAGTTATAGTGAGTTTAGAGTTTCAGGAGATATGGAAATGATAGAGAATGTCAAAATATATGTAGGATATAGACATATTGTAACTGGATATGAAAAAGATGACAACTATATATTTGATAATGGATTTTATGGAGGCTTAAAGTTTATATACTAATAAATAACCTTTTTAGGTTATTTGTTGGTTTGAGCGTATGCTTGTTCTAGATGCTCTTTAAATAAACCGCCTGTGTGGATTATAACTACTTTACCTTCTTTGTTAAATGTTATCAAGAAAGGAATAGAACCATTCCAACCAGCTTTTGCTTGAATATAATTTATAAATCTCATACTGCTTCCCATAGATATAACATTATAATTAATACCTTTTGCTTTAACAAACTCTTGAAGCTGTTGAGTTGATAATCCTTGAACCTCAATCGCAATAATAGCTAAATCTTTATGTTCTTTTTGCATCTCAATTAGACGAGGAATTTCTCTCAAACATGGAGGACATTGATGACCAAAAAATACTAAAAATATATTTTTACCTTCCAACTCTTTGATTTTAAAACCATTTGGAATTTCTACGAAATGAAATATTTTGTTATCAATAGTTTTTAGAGTAAACTCAATTGAACTCTTCTTTTGCTCTACACTTTGATTTTTTTGTGCTACCTCTTGTTTTTTATCGCTAGTTACCTGTTGGGCTGTGGGTTGTACAGATTTCTCACTATCACTTTGACCACAACCAAAAAATAGAGCTACTGCTAGTAAACCTATAATGACTTTATTCATAGTTCTCCTTTTTTATAAAACAAAAATATATTATAGCACTTTTTTGGTAAAATACCTTTCAAAGGATAAATATGGATGCTTATGAGTATAGTGAACTATTAAAAAATCTTAAAATAAAAATAGAAAATATCAAAAATATTGTTAAACCAGATGAGATAGAAAAGAGACTAAAAGAGATAGAGGAGATACAACAAAAACCAAGTTTTTGGGAAGATACAAAACTTGCATCAAAAATATCTCAAGAGAAAATTAAAAAAGAAAAAATATTAGAAAAATATAAAAAAGCCTCAGATATGGTAAATGATGCAATAGAACTTTTTGATATGGCAAAAGAGGAAAATGATGAAGAGACCTTAGAGATATTATATCAAGAAGCACCAAACTTAGAAGATATTATCAAAAGTCTAGAGATTGAGATGATGCTAAGAGAAGAGCATGATAGTAAAAACGCCATAGTCTCTATTCATCCAGGTGCTGGAGGTACAGAATCCCAAGACTGGGCAAGTATGCTATATAGAATGTATCTAAGATGGGCTGAAAGAAAAGGCTTCAAGGTGGAATTACTTGATTATCAAGCAGGAGAAGAAGCTGGAATTAAAGATGTAAGTTTTATTATCAAAGGAGAAAATGCTTATGGATATTTAAAAGTAGAAAATGGAATACATAGATTAGTTAGAATATCTCCTTTTGATAGCAATGCAAAAAGACACACCTCTTTTAGTTCTGTTATGGTAAGTCCTGAAATAGATGATGATATAGATATAGAGATAGAAGACAAAGATATAAGAATAGATACATATAGAGCAAGTGGTGCTGGTGGACAACATGTAAATAAGACTGAAAGTGCTATTAGAATCACTCATATTCCAACAAATATAGTCGTACAGTGTCAAAATGATAGAAGCCAACACAAAAACAAAGCTACTGCTATGAAGATGCTAAAATCAAGGCTATATGAGTATGAATTAGAAAAGAAACAAGCCAAAATAGATGGTATTCAAAAAAGTGATATAGGTTGGGGACATCAAATTCGTTCTTATGTATTAGCACCATATCAACAGGTAAAAGATACCCGAAGTAATCAAGCTTTTTCTAATGTAGATGCTATATTAGATGGAGATTTAGATAAGATGATAGAAGGAGTATTGATAGCTCAAAGTAAGCTATCAAACTAAAAAACCTCCTCTACATTACTATAATCATCACTCTTTTGAGACTCTTGAATAAATCTATCATAACCATAAATATCTTTTCTAAAGAAAATCATTCCATCTCTCTGAAATACTGTAAAGTATGCTGTCTGAACCAATAATTTTTTTGTAAATCTAAATATTCTATTCTCTAAACTATTTCTATACTTATCAAGTACTTTAAGGTCACTCTTTCTAAGTCTTGGTTTTAAAAGCTCTAATAGTTCAAAAGGTTTAGAAATTCTCATACAACCAGAGCTATATACTCTATATCTTCTCTCAAAAAGAGACTTATTATCTGTATCATGGAGATATACAGAGTATTTATTTGGAAACATAAACTTAATTCTACCAAGTGCATTATCATCACCTGGGAATTGAACAAATCTATAAGGAATATGTCCTTTTGACTCATCTTGATATGGAAATAGTTTAGTTATATCAAAGTTTTTAATCTCCTTTGCATCTTTTCCCCACCCTTTAAATACATGAATATTATGTTTTTGCATATAATCTGGCTCTTCCATAAGGGTTGGAATCAAATCTCTTCTAACCAAGTTTTCTGGAATATTCCAGTTTGGATTTAGCTCCAAATAAGTCATATAGCTAGAAAATATTGGAGTAGGTCTTTGAGGTCTTCCTATAACTGCACTCATAGTCAAAATAGGCTTACCATTTCTATAATAATCCATTTTAAAGTCTGGGATATTAACCCAAATATATTCGTTTGGATAACTATTTGGAAATACTTTTAGCTTATCTAAATTGGTAATAATACTATCAACAAGCAGACTCATAGGCTTATTCATATAGTATATATCAACTTTTCCTATTATTCCATTTTGCTCTAGATTAAATCTTCTTTTGTAATTATATATTGCATATTTTAATTTATCATCATATAAATTAGTATAACTCTCCTCTGGTGGATAATCTCCAGAGATAACAAGTCTCTTTTTAATATCAACAATCTTATTATCTACATCACCATACTTTAATCCTTGAAAACTTCTAGTATAAGGTATTCTTGGTATCTTTAGAGTGGCTTTTTGTTGATATATTTCAAGTGCTTGAATTAAGTCAGCGTGTCTCTTTGGGTCTGGAGTAAGAGAGCGTAAAAACGCTTCTATTTTTTGATTGGTTATAGCATGAAAAAGTTCTCTATTTGATGGTAATTTCTTTCTTACCATTTCCCAGTTTGCTTTTATATCTTTCGTCTCTTTTAGCTCAGCTAATTTATCTAAAACCTTATCCCAATCTATATCACTTTGTACTATAAAGTTTGCAAGTTGAATATAACTCTTAGTTAAAGCAATATCCAATAAAGCCAACTCTCTACTATTTTGATTTAAGTCCATGCCATCATGAAGTAGATAAAGATAGTTATCTATGGTATCTTGTTCAAATCTCTTATTTTTATAATTAAAATATGGATTTTGCAAAGCATCTGTTAAAGTATTTAGATTTTTTGCATGTCCAATCCATAATGGTCTATTATGGTTCATCTTATAAATTGATTTAACTTGACTTGATTCATTTTTTAGAAGTGAAGAGAGTTGGTTATCCAACTGTGTTGACCAAATAAAATTAATTAATATGGTTACTATTATTAAAATTCTCAAGATTAATCCCTATTATTAGTTTTTAAAATATATTTAAAAACTCAATAAAAATAAATTTTTAGAAATATTTTAAATGAAAGTTAAAGGGTGTACCAAACCAAATTGGTTTGATACTATATGGTTAGATACTATAATTAAAAGTTGTATTTTACCCCAAAGTTTGCTCCCCATTGAGAGTTTGTATCATCATCTTTAAGGTGATTAACAACATCTGTAAATACAGAAATATTTTCAGTTACACCATAATCAACCCCAGCACCATAAGAAAAACCATTGTTTGTTCCTGTTAGTTTACAAGCATCTGACATATTAGATTTAGCATATCCTAAAAGTCCATAAATATTTAATCCAATATCTTTAATTGGGTATTGAGGCTTAAGATATAATCCAACTTGCTTTCTCTTATTATCTTTATCTTTTGCTACTCCCATTACAGCTCTAAGCTCTGCACCAAGATACTCCATAAAGTTATATCCTAAAACACCAGTTATACCAATTTGTCTATCTTGATTATCCTCATCAGAAAAAAGATTTACTCTATCATCAGTTCTTGTACCAAGAGCAGATAACGCACCTCCAACATATGGACCTACCATTGCAGATGGCTTTTCAACTACTGGTTCTGGTTTTTTTGGCTCAACTTTCGGAGCTGGTTCTGGCTCTGGTTGTGGAGCTGGTTCTGGGGCAGGTTCAGCTACCACTGGTGCTGCTTCTTCTATAATCGGCTCTGGTTCTACTGCTTCAACCTCTGCTGCTTGAATGTCATTATTTTCAAAAGTAGTAACACCACCTATATCTCCACCTGCAAAACTCATACTGCTCAATGCTAATATTGCAATAATTGAACTTTTTAATTTCATAACTTAATCTCCTTATGTATTTAAAATTTACATAAGTATAACATATTTTATTTATAAAAATATAATAAATAATCTAAAATATAGATATTAATATTATAAAATTCACATTATTGTTAAAATATATTTTTTAATGTTTATAAAGCAGTTCTTTGAATAGATATTGATGCTCCTTTGGTAAGCTTTGATAAATCAAATTTGATAACTCTCTAATCTCCCATAATGCACTCTTATTACTTCTCAAACTTAAAAAGTTTTGTAAACTTCTTGCATTAATTGTCCATGTTAATTCTGTTTTATAACTTTCTGGCAGACAATATTTTGCTATATCATTAGAGATAC
>Ga0256843_1001754_pt1 | contig 16617 bp, 10 predicted proteins | sample AlvinellametaG_FD_191572 | JGI IMG/M metagenome (GOLD analysis project Ga0256843, IMG submission 191572) | Pompeii worm associated microbial communities from hydrothermal vent at the East Pacific Rise, Pacific Ocean - Alvinella | ecosystem: Host-associated > Annelida > Integument > Unclassified ... | reverse complement strand
GCCATAGGCGAAGGCGTAGCGCTGGTTCTTGATGGTCCCCGCCGGGGAGAGTAGTTCAGGTCGCTTCATGGATAAAAGGGTCGTGCCGATAAAGCGGCGCAGCATAGCACAGCGCCAGATCGGCAGGCTCCCTGGCTCAATGCAACTCCACTTCCAATGAGTGGGTCATCGTGCCGGTAAAAAAATTGTCCCGCTGAATCTCGACCTGCACCCGCTCTCCCGGGCTGTGCTCCATCAGCACAAAGCGAATGTCGGCATAGCTCGCCACCGGCTGTCCGGCGACACTGAGCAGCCGGTCGTCCTCTTGCACACCCGCCGCCTCTGCGCCGCTGCCATCAGAGAAGCCGCTGATCCTGACCGGTGACTCCTCGGTATCAAGATAGACACCCAGCAGACCACTGCGCGGCAAGGTCTGCTTGCGGGTCACCAGCATGTAGTCGCCCATTGTGGGATCGACGCCCGCCTCACCCAGCGGCAGCACCAGCGCCAAATCGCCGTCGATGCGTCGCTTCAAACGATTCGGGATGCCTGAGCCGTAGATGATATGCCCGGCCCCCGCCAGCACCACCATGCGGCTGCCAGGATGCGCGTTGAGCCAGCGAGCTGCGCACTCGGCCATGCCCTCATCCCACAACAGCTGCACCTCATAGAAGTGGTCGAAGTTGCGCTTTTCGGGATGGGCATGATGCTGGAATATCTCATTCAGGCGAGCCTTGTAAGCATCGTCGCTGCGGTCGATCTGCTGTGGAATCCGGCTACGATCCACCTCGCCCAGGCTCTCTATGCCGCCTTTGGAGACCTTGCCGGTCAGCTCAGCCTCCAGATTGAGCGCGATCAGCGGGATGCCCTTCTCCCGCGCGAACTGGAAGATTGGTCGGTAGAGGCGGTAGTCGTAGCGCCAGCGTTCAAAATATTCGCTCTCCCGCACCAGGCCCTGCTCGTCAATCTCGCCAGCGATGAAACGATCCAGCACCGCCTGGAACGGCTGCTGGAAAAACTCCAGGCCGATCGCCATATCGGGGTTCTGCGCATACATCCCCTTGATCACCTCCAGCTGTGCCAGATGGTGATCGTAGCGGTCGTGGGTCTCGCCGACCAACACCACGCGCCGATCCCGCAGCTTCTCCAGCAACCCCGTCATGTCATCCAGAGCGGCCAGATCGAGCACACCGGCGCTGGTTGTCTGATCGCTCTCACTGCTCTCCTGTGCCTGCAAAGCAGTGCTCATCACTATCAAACCGAACACCAGCACTCTCACCATCTTCATAAACATCATTTGTCCTTCGACTGTTGCAACCCTTTAGTTTCGCGGTAATCTTCCAAGCCTGACTCACCACATGGGCTCTCCGACCTTGAAAAAACATCTCTGTTCCCTGCTTATCCTGCTGTTCTCGGCCAGCTGGGTTGAGGCCGCTATCATCGACCATCAGATAGAGATCCAACTCGATCCGGCAAGCGGCAGCTTGCAAGTCAGAGACCAGATCACCCTGCCCGCAGGCGTCGCCGCCGAATTCATCCTGCATGGGGCGTTGCAGGTGGAGATTCTAACCCCCGGCGCGACACTCTCCCAGCTCAGCAGCCAAGAGGGCGAGCTGCCGCTGACCCACTACCGGGTCAGCCTGCCGGAGAAACAGCGCCGTTTCACCCTCAAATATTCGGGGAAGATCGTGCACGACTTCAGCCAGCTGCAGGAGAGCCCAGGGCGTTCCCGCCAGCAGATGCGCGGCACCATCTCCGAGGACGGAGTCTTCCTCGACAACGGGGTCGCCTGGTATCCACTGTTTGGCGATCAACTGCAGACCTTTTCCCTCCAGGTGGAGCTGCCCGACGGCTGGCTGGCGGTGAGCCAGGGCGACGGGCCTGAGACCAACGCAGAGAGGCAGATCCGCTGGCAGGCCAGCCAACCGCAAGACGACATCTACCTGATCGCCGCCCCTTTTCAGCTCTACCGAGAGCAGTCGCAGGGTGTTGAGGCCCAAGTCTATCTGCGCCAGCCCAACGCGGCGCTAGCACAGCGCTATCTCGAGGCGACACATCGCTATCTGGCGCTCTACAGTGAGCTACTCGGCCCCTACCCCTACCGCAAGTTCGCCCTGGTGGAGAACTTCTGGGAGAGCGGCTACGGCATGCCGTCGTTCACCCTGCTTGGGCCGCGGGTAATCCGCCTGCCGTTCATCATCCACACCTCCTACCCCCACGAGATCCTACACAACTGGTGGGGCAACGGCGTCTATGTGGAGTATGCCGGCGGCAACTGGAGCGAGGGACTAACCAGCTATCTGGCCGACCACGCCCTCAAGGAGCTGCACGGCAAAGGGGCCGAATACCGCCGCGCGGGGCTGCTGCGCTATGCCGACTTTGTGCGTTCCGGCAACGACTTCCCGCTCAGCCAGTTCCGCTCCCGCCACTCTGGGGCGAGCCAAGCGGTCGGCTACGACAAGAGCCTGATGCTGTTTCACATGCTGCGACGCAGCCTGGGTGACCACTCCTTCATCGAAGGGCTGCGCCGCTTCTATACCGACAACCGCTTTAAACAGGCCGGATACCAAGAGCTAAAACAGGCCTTCGAGAGTGTCAGCAAGCGGGATCTGGGGGAGTTTTTCGAGCAGTGGACCGGCCGTACCGGTGCCCCGCGGCTTGAGCTGCGCGATCTACAGCTCAGCTCTCAGAAGAACGGTAGCTACCTTCTCCAGGGGAAGGTTGTCCAGACCCAGCCAGAGCCGCTCTTCATCCTAGAGGCACCTATCCTGACCCATTTTGCCGACGGCGGCTCACGCCGCACCCGGCTGCTGATGAAACAGCGTGAGCAAGCATTTGAGCTCAAGCTCAGGCAACCACCGGTGCAGGTCGACCTGGATCCCTGGTATGACCTGTTTCGCCAGATCCTACCCGGTGAGGCACCACAGACCCTGAGCAAACTGTTCGGCAGTGAGGAGGCTCTGATCGTGCTTCCTGCCAACGCCCCGCAGTCGCTCAAATCTGCCTACCGGCAGCTCGCACAGCAGTGGGCAGCGGGCTATCCCGACATCGAGATCATTGCTGACGAGCAACTCACCACTCTGCCTAAGGATCGCCCTGTCTGGCTGCTGGGCTGGCACAACCGCTTCCTGCCACAGCTCAAGGCGCTGCTGCCAGCGGGACAGGCGCAGCTCAGCGATAACACAATCCGGCTGCAGTCAGAGCGCCTGCCCCGCGCCGGCAGCAGCCTTGCGCTGGCCTGCGCCACTCCGCAAGGCGGCACGATCGGCTGGGTTGCCAGCGACAATAGCAAGGCACTGGCCGGTCTAGCCCGCAAGCTGCCCCACTACGGCCGCTACAGCTTCGTCGGTTTCACCGGCAGCACGCCAGACAATCACCTCAAGGGGCAGTGGCAGGTTACAGACTCACCGCTAACGGTTATGCTCACCCCCGATGCCGCTGTGCACCACACTGCAGGGCCGCCAGCGTTGCTCGATCGATTGAAAAACAGACCCACAAAGTAGGCTCCTACCGCTGCGCTACACCCACCAACTTTGGAAGGAACCAAGATGATCAGAATTGCCACCTTTAACATCGAGAACCTCGATGGCAACCCGGATCAGCACAACCCGCAACTGGAAGCGCGCATCCCGGTCCTGAGGAGTAGCCTGAAACGTCTGCAGGCCGACATCCTCTGCCTGCAGGAGGTACACGGACAGGAGCTGCCAGGGCACACTGCGCATGATCCAAAACGCAACCTCTCCGCCCTCGACCGAGTGCTCGAGGGGACCGACTACGCCGGCTACGAGCGGGCCTTCACCCGAACCAGCAACGATGCTCCATATAACAAGCGCAACCTGGTGATCCTGTCGCGTTTCCCGATCACCCAGGTCCAGCAATATCGCAACGACCACATCGACAAACTGCAGTACCGCAAGGTCACTGCCCTACCCCCCGAACCAGAGGCCAGGGATCTACGATGGGAACGGCCGATCCTACATGCACAGATCGAGGTGCCCGAACTGGGCCAGCTGCACCTGATCAATCTGCATCTGAAATCCCGCCTGGCAACTAAAATCACGAATCAGACAGAAGGCTACTACGGCTGGAAGAGCGCAGCCGCCTGGGCCGAGGGCTACTTCCTCTCCTCGATCAAGCGGGTCGGACAAGCCCTGGAGACCAGAATCTTGCTCGACAAGCTGTTCGATCAGGAGCCGGCGGCCAACATCCTGGTCTGCGGCGATTTCAACGCAGAGCCAGGCGAGGTGCCAGTGGAGGCGATCGCCGGGCGGGTGGAGAACACCAACAACCCCGAGCTGCGTTCACGGGTGCTGATACCCTGCAGCCGCTCGATCCCCGACTCGGTACGATTCAGCCACTACCATCACGGCCAGGGCAACCTGCTCGACCACATGCTGATCTCCCAGTCCCTGCTGCCCCACTTCCAGGGCACCGAGATCCACAACGAAAACCTGCATGACGAGAGCCTGCCAGCCAGTAGCGACAGGAAATTTCCCGAATCGGATCATGCGGGGTTTGTTGCTGCCTTCGACTATTAAGAATCGACCCTGTTCCTGGCTAAAAAGGCCGCTGAAGAAACCACCCGTGGTAGCAGTCGATCCGACTTGGAAGGCAGCAACGACCGCAGGGGGTATCGAGATGGCGTATCTCGTCCAGATGCTAAGCCGCCGACACATCCAGTAACCTGCGGCTAAAGAGACTATCCGCAGAGGTCGTCACTAGCAGACACTCTTGTGCCCGTGTCATACCCACATAGAGCAGGCGGGCGTTCTGTGGTTGCCCCACCTGTTCGTCACCCAACTGGCCGATCCCCAACATGATGACGCGGGGAAACTCCAGCCCCTTACTGCTATGAATGGTCAGTACCGTAACCCGGTCGTCGCCCGGATCGTAGGTGCTCTTATACTGTTTGCTGCCCAGCCAGACGTGGGGGATGTCGGCCACCCGCAATTGTGCCGCCACCCCATGTCCCTGGTTCCCCGCAGCATACAGCACTGCCATATCGCGCCAGGGTACACCCTGCTGATGCCATTTTTTCAGACACTTGAGCGTGTAGTGGATCTCATCCGGCAGGCTGTCGAACCGGCGCACCACCGGCTCCGGTCCACTATTGCCTGCCGCCTCGGGCTCGATCAGGGGGATGTGGTCATCGTCTGCACTTTTCGGATCGAGGTAGTGGCTGGCGAAAGCGTAAGCAAAGCGGAGAATCTCACGAGTATTGCGGTAGTTGAGGCGTAAAATTGTGGTGCGTCCTTTTGCCTGGATGCCCACGCTGGAAAGACTGAAACCGAGGCCGGAGCCCTTTTTGTAGATCGACTGGGCATCGTCGTAGAGCAGCAACAGGGAGTTCCTTTCGGGGTCGACCATCTGTACCACGAGCTTCAGCCACTCCTCCTCAAAATCGTGGCCTTCATCGATCAACAGGGCACCGTACTGCCCCCTGGGGATATATCCTTTGTCGACCGCGTCGATCACGCTCTCCACCTCGCGCTCCCAGAAGGGCCTGTCCGACTCCAGCAGCTCCACATGGTAGCTCTTGAGTTGCTGGCCACACCAATCATGGAAGTGGTAGACCTGCACCTGCCCGCCAATCCCCTTGGCAGAGATAAAGGCTCTCAATTTGGCTGCGAGGGTAATGTTGAAGCAAAGTACCAGGATCGGCTTGCTCATCACCTGCGCCAAGTGCAAACAGCGATAACCCAGGATTAAGGTCTTGCCTGAACCCGCCACCCCGTGGATCACCCGGTGCCCCTCGCCCAAGCTGCGCGCCAACTGCTCCTGCTGGATATCCATGATCTTCACGATATCGGGCAGGGTCTGTTCCAGTGGTTGCGACTCCTCGTCCCCTTCGGTAAATAGGTCAGCCTGGCCACAGTCATCAATACGGATCTCAGGAAATAGGTGCCAGCGGATGCGGTCAATCTGCGGCAGGATTAGGGTGCCGCCAAACTGATAGTGGAACATTCCCCATAACTGTTCCTGGAATTTTTCGGCATCGGCGCTTTCGGTGATCTCGTCCTTGTAGATCATCAGATGATCCGGCAACAGCCCCTCGCGCATATCATCGGGGATTGCCTTCTCGATCTGCCTTCGGGTGATATTGGTGAACACAACACCCCAGCCATAAGGCATGATCAGATTGCCCTTATAGGCATCTGATGACTGACAGAGTTGAGAGTCGTGCGACAGCATCGCTACCACGTTATAAGTGTACTGCCGGGCCTGTTCCAAAGGATGTGGCTTGGTAACCAAACCAGCGTTTGTCAGCAAAGTCACATCAGATTTGCTGATCTTCTTCAGGGTCGCGGGCTTCCAGTCCTTCACCTCCAGAAACAACAACCCCCGCGAAGGATGTAAGATGATGAAATCGGGATAGCGACGCTTCTTGCCAACGGGAATGTCGTACCAAACCAGATAATCATCTTCCAGCAGATTCTGTAGGCGCCGTGCCACGCGCTTTTCCCCGGAGGTCATACGACCGAGGAGTTGCCGGTTCAGCGGGGGGATGATCTCTGCCATAGGTTGCCGCTATCCTCTTATTTTCAGTGCCCAATGATTCAGAAGTTCGAAACTCCCCTTCTTCCCGCTCATCCTTCTACCACTTCTCCCGGTGCAACCACCCCACGCAGACGCGCAAAGGGGCGCATTCCCTCTGTGGCATCAAAGTCTGCATAGTCGGGGTTGTTCGCCTGAAGATAGTAGTCACCATCGCCGCGTTTTCGCACCACTCGCAGGACATATTGGTCGTCGCCGCTCGCATCCTGTCGCTCTACAGCCATGATCTGGTTGCTGATCGAGCCAGCTTGGTCGGCGCTGACTAGCTCCAGCAACAGATAATCGCCATCGCGGATCGGGTTCTTGCCGCCGTCCATGGAGTTACCCGAGGCGCGGGCGATGAAGTGGCGGGAAGGATCGGCACGATAGTGCGTGGGGATTTTCACCAGGGTCTCGTTTTCGCCATCTGCGTCTTTGAAATGGCCGCAGGCGATCTTGAGGCTGGGGAAGAGTGGGAGCTCGTCCCAGACCACACCGGCCTCCACAGAGGCAGTTGGCGTCTTTACCTCGCTGGCTTTTGCGCCCTCCTGCTCCCGGTCCATATACATGGCCAGCTTGTAGTTCGCCAACTCCTGGACCATGGCGTGGAACAGATCACGATCTTCGACCGTCAGTTCAAAATTAGGCTTCAATCGATCCGCGTCCAGTTCAAAAAATGGCTTGCCCTGTTTCTTATTGCCGCCCACAAAGGCATTCACTGGATTGGAGTTCCAGTAAGTCAGCCATTGGCCAGATTTGGAAGCGAGAACCGCGGCTAGATTCTGAAAACGTGCTGGCAAATCCTTCCTCATCAATGGCGGGCGATGCAACAGAATCTCGGCGGAACGGATCGCCAGATTCTGGGTGGTCTGCGGGTGGATGAAGCCATCGAGCTCCAGTAGCGCCTCCAGCAGTACCATTTTGTACGACTTGGCCATGGCGGCCTTTTCGACTTCAAGGAAGTAGGGGCGATGGCGCTGCAGCACCCTTTGCTGTGCTTCGTCCAGCCCTCCACGATCTGCGACCAAGTCAAACCATGAACCAAATCTGCTCCTGATGTGTGTAAAGTTCACCCCGGCACGATACATCTCAACCGCACTCGGCTGCCGCTGCTCCACTGACTTCAGCAGCTCGTAGATATCAACAATCCCTTTGGGCAGAGTCTTGATCACTTCGTTTAGAAAGTCGATCACACCCAACTCATAGTTGGCATAACAGCCCTTGGGCAGTGGCAGATTGCCATTCTGTTGCCGCCGCAGAAATTCACGCAGGGAGGAGACTCCAAATAGGGACTCCGGCTTGTTCAGAAACGCCTTGTGATTACCGATGAAATCCAGTACCCGCAGATGATCCTTGCCGGGATGCAGCCGCAGGCCGCGTCCCAACTGCTGCAGGAACAGGATCTTCGACTCCGTCGGTCTGAGCATCATCACCGTATCGATAGCGGGCAGGTCGGTGCCCTCGTTGAACAGATCGACCGAGAAGATCACCTCCAGACTACCAGCCTCCAGTTGCTTTAATGCCGCATTACGCGGCATTGCCGACTTGGCGTGCACCGCCGCCGCTCGGATACCCGCACGAGAGAAATAGTCGGCCATAAACTCTGCGTGAGTACGAGAGACGCAGAATGCCAGGGTGCGACTCTGGCGTAGTTCCCGCCACACAGAAAGCGCATGTTTGGCGCGGGCGCGGGTCGCGAGTTTGTTGCTCAGATCACTGGGATCAAAGCGCCCGTTGCGCCAAGGGATCTCCGTATAATCGACGGCTTGGTCATGGATGCCGTGGTAGTGAAACGGACACAGCAGATCTGCGTTGATGCCCTCGACGAAATTCCGCTCAAACACCAGATTGTCATCACACAACGAAAGGATATCCGCCTGATCTGTGCGCTCCGGCGTGGCCGTCAGGCCGAGCATGAAACGAGGTTGGAAATAGTTGATCAAGCGACGATAGGTAGTGGAATCGGCATGATGAAACTCATCCACCACGAGATAATCAAAGCAGTCCGGCGCAAACTGCTGCAGGTGTTCATCCCGTCCCAGGGTCTGGACCGAGGCAAAGACAAAATCTGCCTCCCCCTCCTTCGCCTTGCCGGTGTAGTAACCGATGCTCGCGTCGAGGTGAATGCGGGAGAAGGTTGCTTCCGACTGCATCAGAATCTCTTCCCGGTGGGCAACGAATAGCACCCGCCTGGCCTTCACCTGCTGCACATCAAAGGCCGCCAGCCAAGTCTTGCCCAGACCAGTGGCCAACACCACCAACCCGCGCCGATAACCGGCACTCCGGGTGGCCTGTAATGCCAGCAGCGCCTCGGCCTGGATCTCGGTTGGCGTGGCTGGCAGCGGTTCCTCTTCCGGCTCACCGCTGACCATCTGCAATGACACCTTGCGCCGTGCTGCATAGCCGTCGATCCAGGCATGACAGAGTGGAAACACCCGCGAGTCGGAGAACAGCAACTCAAACTTGCCGATGATCTCCAGAAACTTCGCCGAATCCGCCGGGTAATCCACCCGTAGATTCCACTCCAGACCACGGGTCAGCGCCATGTTGGAGATATTGCTGGAGCCGACAAAGGCGCAACCAGCAAAGAGATCTTCACCGTTGCGACGCAGGAAGATATAGGACTTGATGTGAAAACTAGGATCGCCAGCCGTTGAGAACAATCGAACATCCGCGCCACGTTCCGCCAGCAGCATCAATCGCCGCAGCGCCTGGGGCTCGGTCACATCCAGATAGTCGGAGGTCAGTACCCGGATCACGGCGCGGCGATCCATCGCATCCTTCAGCGCATCGAAGATAAGTTCCAGGCCACTCTGGCGGATAAAGGCTACGGTGATATCGATCTCCGTAGCCTGGTTGATGGCACCAAGTAACTGTGGAAGAAACGGGTCTGATTTTCCGCCGGTGACTAACGCTCCATCTGATTGTTTTATTAATGCTGTCATCTATGCGGAAAGTCAGCTTATATTGCGCCCAGAGTGAAATTCATCATCAACCTTTATTAAGATACCAGGATTCCATTCAACCATCGTTCCAACTCCCATCCCGGCCTGCGGTCAGCCGTAACCCACAGATCCTTTATCTCTAACTTTTCTACCTCATCCACCAACGCCCTTATCTCTGTCTCATCTAGATCAGTGAATCAGCGGCCCTGTTTTTTATATTCACCACAACTAGCTTGAAAAACACCGCTACCCGATCCTACCGCAGGTTGCTTAAATCCAGGCAGTGAATTCACTTATCTATTGCGGATCACTATTCAAACAAATGGAGCCACCTCTTTACAAGATAGTGGCATCGGTTTTACCAAACAGTAGTGTCTATGTGCAGCTATTGGATCTTTCGCTCTTGATCCTCATCGTGTGGTCGACCGCACGTTTTAAATTTCAAAGCCTTCGCTCCCTGCTCTTGATGGGCCTTTAATCAACGGCTAACCGTATCAACATACCCCTTATGATTTCACCTATCCCGTACTGGTCATTCCTTTTTTCCGAAACTGTACCGCTTGGCGTCGTTTCTCTTCCAAGGCAGAAGACGGCAGTTAGCGTGCATCTATCTTGTCCATACATGTCATGGCCAAGTTAACAGATAAGATGAATTAAGGTCTCTGTCGGGAAAATATATGTGATTTGCCACACTTTAGTGTGGCATATAACCTATTGATTTTATAGGTCTTTTATTAGAACATCCCTTTCGTTTCTAGGGGGGATGTTCCTTGGCTTATTCTGGAATTGTTGTGTGTGACCAGTCGCATGCCCCCGCTTGGAATAGGTGACGCAGGTAGATGAGTGAGCGTTTCAGCGGCGTCCACCGTCAGCGGAGCGGAGAGGTTTTCATGCAGAGCCTCTTTGACGTGCCAGGCCTTGGTGGTCTTCATTCATGATCGGGTCAAGCAGTACAACATGGCACCCTAGCACTTCGAGGTGAATCCTTTCTGCGGGCGAGCCCAGGGAACCGTGACCTGTGTTGTCTTACCGCACTGTTTAAATACACCCGCGGAAGATCGGCCGGCTTCATTGAGATATTCGTTAAATTCAGGTTGTCTTGGCTATTTATGCCAGTTACCTGAAGATTCTATGAAAATCGTTATGCCCAGCTTGGTAGCTACAAATAGATTCGATAGGCAAAAACAATGAAAGAAAAACTGATTATATCAACACTTGTATCTGCTTCACTGACACCTTCATTGTTGTTTGCGGATGAGCCAACCACTATTGATGAGACAGCAAACAAAATTATTATTAATGAAGGAGAAATAAAAAACCGGAATATTGAAAATATTAAAGATGTCTTAGACACCACAAGCGGAGTCGAAACAGATGGCCAAAGCTTAAGTGTTCGTGGTGTAGGGAGTGATGGGCGAGGGATAGCGGTCACTGATGACGGGGTCAGTTTGACAGATGTTTCTGGTGCTTTTTCTACCGATATCGACACCAGTGAACTTGAAAAGCTCATCGTCTACAAAGGTCCTGGATCAATATACTCTGTAAATGGCACAGGCGGAGTCTTAAAGGCGAAATCGAAATCTGTTTTTAAAATGGATAACAACATCAAGGCCACTATTGGAAGTTATGGATATAAATATCTAAAATTAAACGCACACACCTACTTTGATGTCGATAGTTTGATTAATTTTACATACTCAAGGAAGGAGGATGATAATGATTATAAAGATCATTCACAGCAGCGCGACAACCGCTATACGTTAAAATTTGGCCGGATCATAAGTGACACCTCATCTGTTGAAGTCAGCTTTAAATACAATGATTCGTTTAAAGAAAAAATACAGTCAATTACTGATTCGGGTTTTATGGATTACCTGAATGGAAATACCGTCCAGAATGATGGTCTATGGGTCTTCAATTCCAGAGACACGCAGACAAAGACCGCTGATTTTAAGTACAGAAAATATATTAACAATGATCTATTCAAAGTAAGTGCTTTTTTCAGCACAAAAAACTCTACGTATTACAATAACGGAAAAATCAATGTTAATAACGATAACTATAATGCGGGGATAGATGTTGAGTACGATAAGGCAATAGGCTCGCATGAATTGCTATTTGGCTTATCGTATAAGAAGGATGAGATGCGTGATAATTATCAGTATAAATATACTGATATCACCACAGGATCAGGGGGCTTAATTACATCTGTTTATGGCACTACACCTGGTGATGTGCTCTCCGTATCTAATAGCAGCAATTATCTGCTTGGAGCCTATGCCAAGGATGATTGGCAAATAAATAATAAAATTAAATTGGAGGCTAGCCTACGCATCGATAGCGTGAATTTTGATGTGGATTCCACAGAATACTGGAAATACAACGGTACAACAGAGAAATATTCACCACTACCAGGCGATATTCAGCAGGTTTCACAACGAAACACGCTTGTTACTCCAAGGGTAGCGCTGATATATGGGCTGAACAGCACTACTAATGCTTATATATCCATTGCTCAGGGCGAAAGAAGTATTAATGATAGGCAACTGTTGGTCAATATAAAGAATGATAAATCTACAGATATCGATCCCGCCAAGTCGGTGAATTATGAATTTGGACTGAAGCATAGCAGCGATAACCTGGTGGCGGACGTGTCGATTTATCGTAATATCATCAGTGATGAGATTATTGAGGTAAAAGACCCCACTATTGCCCTGAAGTACTATGAAAATGCGGGTAAAGTTGACAAGAAGGGGCTTGAGCTAGGCCTCAAATATTCATTCAATGACTTCTATTATGTTGGCGCTAACTATAGTTACATGGATTATAAATATGTGACTTACATGACATCAACGGGCGACTTCTCTGGCAATACACTGCGTTCGATACCGGATTATAGATATGCACTCTATGCGGGACTTAAGAATCCAGTAAAAAAATTGAGCGCAAGAATCGAGATTGTAACATCAGGCTCTTTCTATACGGACGACGACAACACAAGAACGTATAAAGGATACAGTGGTGTTACAAATGCGGTATTTGGGTGGGAACCATGGCCAAACCATAAACTGATGTTTAATGTGAATAATCTCTTTGACAAACGATATGCTACAGATGCCTCATATTCTGCGACCACTGGCTTAACCACATATACGACTGCAGAACCAAGAACACTGAAATTGTCATACATATACAAATTTTAGGAGTGAATGATGAGAAACACCTTAACAGCAGCTCTATTGATTCTGTCTTCTCCGTTCGCTCTCGCAAGCGATGGTGAATCAATATACAAGCAGATCTGCTCACATTGCCATGTTATGCAAATGGGCTGGGAAATAAAGGATAAGACGACGCTTAAGGCGCCGCCATTTCCAGGCGTTACCAAGATGGTTCGGCGAATATACAACAATGAACAACAGTTTGTTGAATTTGTAAGTAATTACATTAAAAAACCAACAAGAATTAGGTCAAGAACAAAGGATGCTGTTATCGACCGATTTGGCCTTATGCCGAATATCGGCGCGAATATAAGCAATGAGGAGCGGAAAACCGTTGCTAAATGGATGTTTAACAATGTAGGGAGAAATTGAGTACATTTTTGTAAATGGCGTCAGTTAGGGTCGTCTCGCCACTATAGTCATGCCAGTGCTCGATGAGGAGCTGACTGGCGATGAGTGTTGATCTCCTGCCGTTGTGATGATCCCAAAAGAGCTGGTAAAGGAATGTTCCAGGGGCCACGTCATATAGAATTTGGCAATGAGTTCCTGTAATCTGCACGCCCGCCGATGAGGCGGTTCAGGCCATGAACAGCAGCTGCATGAGACGATCCTATGGGCTTTGCCTCCTTGGGCTTATCTGCCCCTCTTCTTGAAGCCGTAGCCGAGCAGGGCTACAAAACTCCTTCGCCCATTCAGGCCCAGGCAATACCTGCTGTAATCAAAGGCAGGGATGTGATGGCGGCAGCCCAGACCGGCACGGGCAAGACTGCGGGTTTTACGCTCCCTATATTAGAACGGTTATCGAAAGATGGGCGCGCTCAGGCCAATCAGGTGCGCTCCCTCATATTAACGCCTACCCGTGAGTTGGCAGTCCAGGTTGGGGAGAGTGTCGCCACCTATGGCAAACATCTGCCGCTGCGTTCTACGGTGGTATATGGCGGGGTGAAGATAAACCCTCAGATGATGAAACTGCGCCGGGGTGTCGATGTTCTGGTCGCAACGCCGGGGCGTTTGCTGGATCTGTACAACCGTAACGCGGTGAAGTTCAAACAGCTGGAAGTGCTGGTGTTGGACGAGGCCGACCGAATGCTGGATATGGGTTTTATCCACGACATTCGCAAGATCCTCAGCGTATTGCCCAAGCAGCGCCAGAACCTGATGTTCTCTGCGACTTTTTCTGACGAGATTCGCCATCTGGCCAAGGGGTTGGTCAAACAACCGGTTGAGATTTCAGTCAATCCCCGCAATACCACGGCAAAAACGGTAAAGCAGTGGATCTGCCCGGTGGATAAAAAACAGAAGCCCGCGCTACTCACTCAATTGATTCGCGATAACAGATGGAGGCAGGTGCTGGTTTTTACCCGAACCAAACAGGGTGCCGATCGATTAACTCGTCATCTGAAAGGCAAAGGTATTGAAGCTGAAGCAATTCATGGCAATAAGAGTCAGGGGGCGAGGACAAAAGCCTTGGCCGATTTTAAAGAGGGATCAGTTCGAATTCTGGTAGCAACAGATATAGCCGCCCGGGGATTGGATATTGACCAGCTGCCGCAGGTGGTCAACTTTGATCTACCCCATGTGGCGGAAGATTATATACACCGCATTGGCCGCACCGGCCGAGCAGGTGCCAGGGGGCAGGCAATCTCTCTGGTTAGTGCCGATGAGTTCAAGCAGCTTTCTGATATTGAACGACTTATTAAACAGTTATTAACGCGCAAGTTGATTGATGGTTTTGAGCCTGTTCACGATCTACCAGCATCTCATTTGGATCTTCGTCCCATTCGGCCTAAAAAACCTAAGAAACCCAAAAAGCCAAAAGCAGAGCACAAAGATGGACAGCGCTCGGGAGAAAATACCCAGGGCCATAAACCCAGTGCGAAGAATAAGAGGTATGCGGGTAACCGTAATCGTACAAGCGCTAAACCAGGCTCCAGGACTCGCCGTGGGAATAGTCGTCGTCGGGGAGAAGTTAAGAATAGTTAGGGGGCCATGCGGGAAATAAGTTTAGTTTTCAGGGGGGAGAGTCGAGCCGAGTGCGGAGTGAAACCAACGGCATCGCCTCTCTCCCGTCGCCTGCCACCCTCCAGTGAAATCACAATCGACTCTGCCCCGGAAGCTCTGCCCCCTACCCCCGTATCCGTCTCACACGAAACGAACGCCCCTTCAGTTTTCCCTCGCCTAATTTTATTAATGCCGTTTGAGCCGCATCTCCACTGACGGCCACATAAGCCCAGTTATCGAAAATATGAATTTTGCCGACCTGTTTACCAGCAATGCCGTTTTTTCCTGTGAGTGCGCCGAGAATATCGCCGGGTCTCACTTTCTGCTTTTTGCCACCATCAATTTGTAGGGTCACCATGGGTGGCTTATAGGTGGGTTGCTCCAGCAAGCTGAATGGCGGCAAGGGCGAGGCAACAATGCGCTGATCTAGGTACTCTTCCAGTGCTTCAACTTTGTATCTCTCTTTGTCATTATACAAAGTACAGGCGATGCCTTTGCTGCCTGCGCGTCCGGTGCGACCGATACGGTGAACATGCACCTCTAACTCACGGGAGAGATGGTAGTTGATGACGGCGTCCAAAGCGTCGATGTCTAGGCCGCGGGAGGCCACATCGGTGGCAACCAGTATCGAGGCGCTTTTGTTGGCAAAGCGCACTAGGGTTTGATCACGGGCTTTTTGTTCCAGGTCGCCATGCAATGCCAGCGCACTAAAGCCAAGGTCATGTAACTCGTCAGCCACTTCCTGAGTCTCCCGCTTGGTATTACAAAATACCAGGGCGGATTCAGGTCGATATTTCAGTAGCAGCAGCTGCAGGATGGTCATACGCTGTGTATTGGCATCGACTCTGTAGAAGTACTGCTGAATACTGGTGCTGTCATGGGTAGCAGCAACTTGCACCACTACCGGGTGGATCATGATGCGTTGAGCAATAGACTCTATTTGAGAGGGATAGGTTGCGCTGAATAACAGGGTTTGTCGCTGCTGTGGAGTGTACTTGATGATGGCATCCAGAGCTGGCTGGAAGCCCATGTCGAGCATGCGATCCGCCTCATCCAACACAAGCATGTTTAAACTATCCAGCCTCAGCGTACCTTTTCGCAGGTGCTCTTCCACTCGCCCGGGTGTCCCTACAATGATGTGCGCACCGTGTTCCAGTGAGCCAATCTGAGGCCCAAAGGGCATGCCGCCACAAAGAGTGAGAACCTTGATGTTGTGGATGCTTCTAGCCAGTTTGCGAACCTCTTTGGCCACCTGGTCGGCCAGTTCCCGAGTCGGGCAAAGTACCAGTGACTGCACACGAAAGCGCTTTACATCAAGCTTTTCCAATAAACCCAGACCGAATGCCGCGGTTTTTCCTGAGCCTGTTTTCCCCTGCGCGATAACATCTTTGCCATCCAGAATATGCGGCAAGCTCTGCGCCTGTATGGGCGTCATGGCCAGATAACCCAGGGTAGAGAGATTCTTAAGCAGGGCGGGATGCAGCTTGAGGGATGAAAAGTCAGTTTGGCTCAAAGTGCTTGTCCTTTTAGTGTCTGGGTTGTGACTTCGATTGCCATAAATCACAATAGTAACGGCGTTGGGCTAGCAGCCTATCCGGCCAAAGAATAATAGGGGACGTACCACAGCTTCTAGCAATGTGGATGTTCAATCCTGGCGCAAAACAGACGCACGATTATCGCATAAAAGATCTACCCGGCCATGGCAATTGGCAACTGCATAAACTCATTTCTCTTGATGATCGGCTTATGCATTTGCCAAAACATCAAACACAACCAACCAATATTCCATTCAGCCATAGTTCATGCTCCCGCCTCGGCCTGCGATCAGCCGTGACCCACAACTCCTTTATCGCCAGCACTTCGAGTTCTGCCACCAACATCCCTAACCCTGCTTCATCCATATCGGTGAATCGGCGGCCCTGTTTTTCATATTCACCTTG
>Ga0256843_1001753_pt1 | contig 16620 bp, 16 predicted proteins | sample AlvinellametaG_FD_191572 | JGI IMG/M metagenome (GOLD analysis project Ga0256843, IMG submission 191572) | Pompeii worm associated microbial communities from hydrothermal vent at the East Pacific Rise, Pacific Ocean - Alvinella | ecosystem: Host-associated > Annelida > Integument > Unclassified ... | reverse complement strand
TTAATTGCACTCTTTCAACACTAAATTTCCCATTTTTATCCCCTACTCCAATAAAAACTGTTCCAACTGGTTTTGTCTTTGTTGCTCCTGTAGGACCTGCTATTCCACTCACAGCTATAGCATAATCACTACCTGAAATTTCTAAAATACCAAGAAGCATTTGTTGAACTGTCTCTTCACTTACTGCTCCAAATTTTTCTAAAACTCTATCATCAACTCCTAACCATTCAGATTTGATTTTATTAGCATAACTAACTACACTACCATCAAATACACTACTACTTCCTGCAATCTTAGTTAAATATGAAGCAATTAATCCTCCTGTACAACTTTCTGCAAAAGTAATTTTTTCTCCTCTTTCATCTAATTTAGTCTTTAAATATTCAAAAATATTATTACTTACTATTAAATGTGGAATAAATCCTTTTAATTGTTTTATTAAATTATCATTAAATTTATTAAACTTTACTTCACACCAACCACCCTCATTTTCAAAAATTGTATATTCAATTTTAAAACTTTCAAAAATACTTTTAATAAACATTTCAGCAGTTGCTACATCATAGTTAAATATATGAATTGTATATTCTTCATTATTTAATAAAACATTAGGTATATAATCTGAAATTTTCAATACATTTATTAATTTTTCATCAATATCTATTAAATAACTATTTTTTTCATATATAATGGTTTTTGAAGGCAATAAATATCCATTTTTTAATTCTAATACATCATCACTTAATGTAGCTATAATTTTTGATATAGTAGAATATGTTTTTTCATTTGCAATAATTAATGTTTCTTCTTCTAAAATAGTATTTATATCAAAATTAAGGTTATCAAAATAATATATTCTTTTAGAAAAATATTTAGAAAGAATGTAATTTTGTAAATATTTTCTATATTTAAACTCTTTTCCTATAAAAATAATAGCCACTTTCACTCCCTTATGATAGAATATATAATTATATTAGCAATTATAATACCAAAAAAAGGAAAATAAATGAAATATTCTAAACTAGAATTAAACTTACCAGAATATAGGTATCCAAAAGATGATGTTTTTAAAAAAAATGGAAAGTTAAAAAGAAAATTTTATGAAAAAGAATTAATTAAACTTCAGATACAACTTGTAAAACTTCAAAACCATGTAAAAAAAACAGGTGAGAGAATTTTAATTCTTTTTGAAGGAATAGATACAGCCGGAAAAGGTGGAACAATTAAAAGAATTACAGAGCATTTAAATCCCAGAGGCGCTAGAGTAGTTGCATTAAATAAACCTAGTGATATTGAAAAAACTGAATGGTATTTTCAACGATATGTAAGTCATTTTCCTGCTGGTGGTGAAATAGTTTTATTTGATAGAAGTTGGTATAATCGTGCAGGAGTTGAAAGAGTATTTAATTTTTGTACACATGAAGAATACTTAAGATTTATGAGACAATGCCCTAGATTCGAGGAAATGATAGTAGATGATGGTATTAAATTCTTTAAATATTGGCTTGATATTGATAAAGATGAACAATTAAGAAGATTAAAAGCCAGACAAACTGATCCACTTAAAATGTGGAAATTAAGTCCTATAGATATGGAGGGACATAAACATTATAATGATTATCAAAAAGCTAAAGAAGATATGTTTTTAGCTACACATACAGCATATGCTCCATGGATCACTGTAGATGCAAATGATAAAAGACGTGCTAGATTAAATGTAATTCGAGATATCCTCTCTCAAATAGAGTATGAAGGAAAGGATGAAGATATTATTGCTGATAGTAAAATTATATCAATGTATCAAAATAATATTACTAAGAGAAAATTCTCTTAGTAAAACATTTCTATAACTACATAACTTAAAAATAACATAATATGACTAAGTCCTTCTAAATAATTAGTTTCTCCATTATCTGTAGTTTTCCAAGCAAGAATAATAGTAATAATTAAAGCACCAATTTGAAGTGGTGTAAAATCCATAGAAATATTTATTCCAAATAAAATACCTAAAAATAATACTGTCGGTACAGTAATTAAAATAGATACTGTACTTGCACCCATCGCAATATTAATAACTCTTTGAATTTGATCATTTTTTGCTGCTTTTATAGCTGTAAAAAGTTCTGGTGCTACTGTAATAAGAGCAATTACTATACCAGCAAATCCTGCAGAAAGACCTAAATCTTTCATAAGAGTTATACCATCTTTTGCAAACACTTCACTTAATAATCCAACAAATCCTAAAAATCCAACTAATGCTATTGCATTTACTAAATTACTTTTCTTTTCAAAAAAATAATCATTATCAATATCTACATCTTGTTGTTTTTTAAATCTGAAAATCCTACTTCTAGCAGTTGATTTAAAAAAATGAATATGAGTTTTTGTTTGAAATTTAAAAATAAAAATATAAAAAACAGCTAATAATATAGAAATAGCTACACTAGCATGAAAGACATTCTCTTCATTATGCCCTACAGAAAGTGTAGATGGTACCAAAAGCATAGCTGCTGCTACAAATAAAACTGTTGTATAACTTGAAGATGTATCTTCATTATGATTTTGTTCTTTATATGCTAATCCACCAATAAACATTGCAAGTCCCAAAAGAGCATTTAAATCAACTATAAATGTAGAAATTATCCCATTTTTTACAGCTGTTACTGCTTCTGGATTATGAGTTGCTTCTAATAAAACCATAAAAAGAATTAAAATTTCAACAGCAACTGCACTAAATGTAAGTATTAAACTTCCAAAAGGCTCACCAAATCTATGTGCTAAAATCTCAGCGATTTCACTAATAGTAACAGATATACTTCCAATAGCTATAGTAGCAAAAATGGTTGTGATCATAACTGGAGAATGTGTATAGTGTAAATAAAGTGCAACTATACCAAATCCTATACCAAAAATAATATCCCAATAATCACGAAAAAAATCTACATTTTTTTCAATCGTTTCTTCAATTTGTTCTAATTTACTGACCTGCGAGTCCATTTAATTATCTCCTTAAATTTTTTCTGAAATTTTATCAAAAAATTAGATAAAATTATAACTATTAATTATAAAAAAGGTTTGAAATGGATTATATCTCATTAGGTGGAACATTATTCACTCCAGCAACTTATAATAATATTCAAAAACTTTTTACTTTAGAAAAATATCCTACTTTAAAAAGTTTAGTAATTGATTTAGAAGATGGATGTCATAATTATAATAAAGGTTTAGTGAATATAAAAAATTTAGATTTTTCAAAAAGAAAAATTCCTACTTTTTTAAGACCTAAAAATAGTGATTCTTTAAAAGAACTTACAAAATTTAATGTAGATGGATTTGTTTTACCTAAATTTGGATTAAGTAATTCACAACAATATTTAAACATTTTAAAAAACACTGAATTTTATATAATGCCTAGTATAGAAGGAGAAGAATTATTTAATTTTAATAAATTATTACAACTAAAAAAAATTTTAAAAAATAAAAATATTTTAACTATTAGGATTGGTTGTGAAGACATGTTTAGACAACTTCATATGAAAAAAGGAAAACATTCAATATTTGATAGAAGTGTTACAAATAATATAATAGGAAATATATTAACTATTTTTAAATCAGATGGTTTTAATATTAGTGGATGTGTATATCCATATTTTAATGATATAGAAGGATTTAAAAAAGATATACAAAAAGAATTCTTTGAAGGATTATTTTCAAAAACTATAATTCATCCAAATCAAATAGAACCTTTAAACGAATTATATAAAGTAACAAAAATAGAATTACAAGAAGCAAAAGAAATTATAACTTCAGATAATAATATATTCAATCAAAATGGAAAAATGGCTGAAACAAAAACACAAATCCCATACGCAAAAACTATTATCAAAAGATACCAAATTTATGGCTTAAAATAAATTATTTTCTTTAATCTCTTTTTCTTTTAATTCTACATCACAATCTATTAAAACTGCAAAATTAAAATTATCTTTATAAAACTCATCAATATTAGTGTTATCATAAAACTTCACATTAGCATACTTTAATCTTTCAAAAATATAATTAAGTTCATTTATAAAATATTTGTCTTTTTTTATACCCTTAATCACTACTTTTTCTGTCCTACCAAAAGGCACTTTTTCATATCTTGAATTAATAAATTGAGGTATAAATCTATTTATTTTGATATCTTTTAAATGATAGGCTAATTTAAACTTTTCAAAAAAACTCAAAGCTTTTTCCAATTTATCTAAGTATAATATAGGAAATATTAAAGAATATCTTTGATTATTAAAATTAAACTCAATAATAAATGGTGCAACTTTAGTAGGAATTATTTCTAATTCTTTTTTTATTTCTAATTTTTCTATGGCTATATTTTTTACTTTTTCTTGAGAAGTAATATAAATATAATCCTCATTTAAATATTCAAAATTTACTTTATCAATAATAGCTAATCTTTTATCTCTATTTATCGATGCTATTATTTGTAAAGTAATTTCATCCGTATAATATAACGTTTTATCTAATAATTTGTATTTTAATAATTTTAAAAATGATTCATTTATATCTTCAACTTTTATCCAAGCTATCTCTTCATCAATAATATCTATGTTTTTTGAAAAAAGAATAGCATAAGCACCTCTTTTTATAGCTTCTTTAATATCATCTATATTATTTGAGACAAAAAGATGTTCTCTTTGAACTCTTTTTACCTCATCACTAAAAAATAAAATATCTTTGATATACCCTTCATTCACAAGTTCACCGTCTGTAATATTGACAATATCCTCTATTCTCATTTAATAGGTGTTCCTTCTTTTTTTTGTACTTCTGGTCTTAATAAGTGAAGTCCATTTTCATCTTTTGCCGCTAATAACATACCTTCACTAAGCATTCCCATAAGTTTTGCTGGTTTTAAGTTTGCAACTACTGCAACTTGTGTTCCAACTAAACTCTCAGGTGAATAAAATTCTTTAATTCCAGCTACAATTTGTCTATTTCTTCCCTCACCTAAATCAACTTCTAATCTAAGAAGTTTTTTTGATTTCTTCACTTCCTCAGCTACTTTAATTGTTCCTATTTTTAAACTTACATTGAAAAATTCATCAATAGTAATAATTCCATCTTCTTTTGAAGTTTCTTTTTTAGGTTCTTCTTTTTTTTCAACTTTTACTTCTACTGGTTTTAAAAGTGGTTTTTCAATCTTAGGAAATAGTGGTTCTGTTTTTTTAATTACAAATTCACCTAAAACTTCTTTATTTCTAATATACTTATCATACCCTTCAGTATTAATTTCATAATTAAGACTATTAGCTATTTTATCCATAGTTTTTGGCATAAAAGCTGAAAGTTTAAATGTCGCTCTATTTAAAATATTTGCAATCAACCCTAAAAGAGCCATAGTTTCATCAGTTTTACCTTCTTTAATCATAGCCCATGGTTGATATACTTCAATTGCTTTATTTGCAATAGAAAATACTTTCCATAATTCTTCTAAATATCTGTGAAGTTGCATTTCATATAAAAGTGGTTCTAAATTATCAATAATTTCTTCTACTTCTGATAATTCTTTATTATAAAATTCTCTTACTTTAGAACTATCAATTTTCCCATCAAAATATTTATAACTCATACCAATAATTCTATTCAATAAGTTACCTAAGTCATTAGCTAAATCATTATTAATTCTATCAATTAATGCTTTTTCACTAAAATCACCATCAGCCCCAAAAGGAACTTCTCTCATCATAAAATATCTAAAATTTTCTAGTCCATAAGCATCAGCCACCTCTTTTGGATTAATAACATTTCCTTTAGATTTACTCATTTTTTCACCATCTCTAGTCCACCATCCATGAGCTGCTATATTTTTAGGAAGTTCTAATCCTAAACTCATTAAAAACGCTGGCCAATAGATAGCATGAAATTTAAGAATATCTTTCCCTACTATATGTAAATCAGCAGGCCAATATCTATCCATCAAACTTTCATCATCACTTCCATACCCTAAAGCTGTAATATAGTTTAAAAGTGCATCAAGCCATACATAAACCACATGTTTATCATCCTTAAGTTCTTCTGGTAGTTTCACTCCCCATTCAAAAGATGTTCTTGTGATTGACAAATCTTTTAATCCATCTTCTACAAATCTAATTACCTCATTTGCTTTGCTTTTAGGTAAAATTGGTGTTTTTTCTTTATACCAATCTAAAATTTGTTTTTCATATTTTGATAATTTAAAAAAATAAGATTCCTCTTTTAATTTTCTTGTAGGTTTACCACAATCGGGACAAAATTCTTTATCAATTAATTGTGTTTCAGTAAAAAATGTTTCACAACTAACACAATAATTACCTTCATATTCACCTTTATAAATATCACCTTTTTCAAACATTATTTTAAATGCTTTTTTAACACCTTCTTTATGTTGTGGATCTGTAGTTCTAATATATTTATCATAACTAATCTCAAATTCATCCCATAAAGCTTTAAATTTACCACTAATTTCATCTGCATATTCTTGGGGTGATTTTCCTCTAGCTTTTGCTGCTTCTTCTATTTTTTGTCCATGTTCATCTGTTCCTGTTAAAAAGAATGTATCCATTCCTTTAAGTCTTGCATATCTTGCAATAGTATCAGCAATAATAGTTGTATAAGCGTGTCCAATATGAGCTACATCATTAACATAATAAATTGGTGTTGTTAAATAAAATTTCTTACATTCAGCCATTTTTTTCCTTTTATTTATTTTTTGTATAAGTTTCTAAAACTTTTTTTATTTCATAATCACTTCCAAAAAAACAAGGAGATGTATCATGTAAAAATTCTGGTCTTAAAGTTAATAAATCATTTTCTCCATCAATCGCAAGCCCACCAGCTAGTTTATAAACATAAGCAAAAGGAAATACTTCAAAAAGCATTCTTAATTTTCCTTTTGGTTTATCATTAGTTCCAGGATAAGCAAAAAGCCCACCACCTTTAAGTAATATTTGATGTAAATCTGGAACCATTCCTCCACTATATCTAAGTCTATATCCCTCTTTAAAGAAATTATCTATCATCTCTTTATGAAATGGATACCATTCTTTTTGAGTTCCACCTGGTCCTACAAGTTTTCCTTTTTCGTGAAGTTTTAATTCCTTTTGAAATATAAACTCTTCTTTTTTTTCATCAAGTTTAAAAAGTTCTACTACATCTCTAGCTATTACAAGTTCTACTCTTGGACCATATACAACATATACAGCAGCTACAATATTTACACCATCATAACTATTTTTATAAATACCAAAAATACTACCTACACTTAAATTTACATCTATTAAACTACTTCCATCTAATGGATCATAAGCAACTAAATATTCACCATTTTTATTAATAGAAAATACATCTTCTTTTTCTTCACTAACAATTTCTTTAATAGATGAAGTTTTACTAAATTCCTTTTCAATAATATCATCACTAATTACATCTAGTTTCACTTGAACATCACCACTACTATTTGCAGTATCTGCTTTTGAAGTATCTTCATATTTTATAGCTTCATTTATCTTAATTGCACTTCTTTTTATTGCTTCAATAATTTCAGTCATTATATCTCCTTTGCATTCTCTAATATCCAACTAATCACTTCATCTATATTATTTAAATCCAAAATATCTATTCCAGAGGGCACTAAATTCCTATCTATAGTTTGATCAATAGCAACTGCCTTTATGTAAGAAAAATAACTCTCATCAAGTTCACCTCTAAAAATACCAATTCTTGGAAGTGGTAAATATTTAAGACCCTCTACAAGTAAATAATCAAAATCATTTACCATCTCAATAATTTCATCTAAACTTTTTTGACGATGCGAAAAATATGTTGTTCTATCTGGAGAAGTTACTACAACTTCTGCTCCTGTTTGATAAAACTTATAACTATCTTTACCTTCCTTATCAAATTTTGCTTTGCTTGAAGGGTCATTTTTTATTATAGCTATTTTATATGTTGAAATTAGTCTTTTTGCAATTTGTTCTATTAATGTAGTTTTACCTGAATTGCTTGGTCCCGTAAATGCAACTGCTTTTCTCACTTCATACCTTTTTTATAATTTTTAATATTAGTATTATATCTAAAAAAGGCTTTTTTATGTTATAAGAGTTAATAAAATTTTTACTTAATTTATTTACATGTATCTATTTTATATGCTACAGTTTTTTTATCTTTTAATGATATATAAATATATTCAAATGTCCATCCTTTATCTACAGCTGCTTTCATCTTTTCATTATGACAAACTCTATATTTCAATAATTTATAAGCATCATTAATTTTGTTATTTTTAATCACATCTAACGATTGAATATACCATACAGTTTTATTTTTCCCTACTGCTACAAATGAGCCTTTTTTTAATATTTTATCACTAAATCCAATATCATCTGCATTCACAAATGTAGTTAATAACAAACTACTAACTACTAATTTTAATAATAATCTTTTCATCTCAATGCCTTTTTTTTAAAGATTATAACAAAATAAAAAATATTTTAATAATTTATAGAAATTTCTATAGTTTGATTTTCCTTCAAAGGAAACTCAGCATCATTAAATTTTGGTTTTCCAAATAAAAATGGATTAGTTGAAAATCCATATCCTTCTTTTGGAAAATGAAAAAAATTTCTATCTAAAATTCCATTGCTATTTTCATCATGGAAAACTGTAATAGCATAAACACCTTTTTTTAAATTAATTTCATAATTGATAATATTTTTTTTTGCTTTTAGGACTATATTTTTATAAGCTAATTTTCTATTCAAAAAATTATTCGGAATATTATATATTGATATATAAATATATCCTTTATTAGATTTTATATTATCTATTTTAATATCTAATATATAAGAAAATAATAATAGAGGAGAAAAAAGAAGTAAAAATCTCATAAGAGATTATTGATGATAATTTGGAGCTTCTTTTGTAATTGTTACATCATGAACATGACTCTCTTTAAGTCCTGCAGATGTAATTTCTACAAATTCTGCTCTTTCTTGGAAATCTTTAATTGTAGCTCCACCAACATACCCCATAGATGCTCTTAATCCACCTATTAATTGATGTACTACATCCACAATACTTCCTCTAAATGGAACCATACCTTCAATTCCTTCTGGAACTAATTTATCAGCTGCTGTTCCTTCTTGGAAATATCTATCATTACTTCCTTTTTGCATCGCACCAATACTCCCCATCCCTCTATATGATTTATATTGTCTTCCTTGATACATTATTTTTTCACCTGGAGATTCTTCAGTACCAGCAAGCATACTTCCTAACATTACTACACTAGCTCCTGCTGCAAGTGCTTTTGCTACTTCACCAGAATATTTAATACCACCATCAGCAATAATAGGCACTCCATATTTTGCACCCTCTGCCGCACATTCATCTACTGCACTAATCTGAGGCACACCTACACCAGCTACAATTCTAGTCGTACAAATACTCCCTGGCCCAATACCTACTTTTACTGCATCAGCCCCAGCATCAATTAAAGCTTTTACAGCTTCTTTAGTAGCCACATTTCCTGCAATAACATCTACTTCAAATCTTTTTTTAATCTCACTTACTAAATCGATAATTCCTTGTGAATGTCCATGTGCTGAATCAAGAACTAATACATCTACTCCAGCACCCACTAAAGCCGCTGCTCTTTCAATTCCATTTCCTACACCAATAGCCGCTGCTACTCTAAGTCTTCCAAATTCATCTTTACAAGCATTAGGAAATTCTTTTTTCTTTTTAATATCTTTAATAGTAATAAGCCCTTTTAAATGACCTTCTTCATCTATAATTGGTAATTTTTCAATTTTATTTTTATGTAAAATATCTGCTGCTTCTTCTAAACTAACACCCTCTTTTGCTGTAATTAATTTATCATAAGGAGTCATAAGAGATTTAACTGGTTTATTTAAATCTTTTTCAAATCTTAAATCTCTATTTGTAAGAATACCAATTAATTTATTATGTTCATCTACAACAGGAACTCCTGAAATATGAAAACTATCCATCATTTCAACTGCTTCAACAATTGGTCTGTCAGCAGTAATTTTTAATGGATCCATAATCATACCAGATGTTGATTTTTTTACTCTTTCCACTTCTTTTGCTTGAGTTGCAATATCCATATTTTTATGGATTACACCAATTCCTCCTAATCTTGCCATAGTAATAGCAGCTCTATGTTCTGTTACTGTATCCATCGCAGCAGACATAACAGGAATATTAAGTTTTATATTTCTAGTAAGATTTGTACTTACATCTACTTCTTTTGGTAAAACTGTTGAGTGTTTTGGTACTAATAACACATCTTCATAAGTTAGGGCTTTATATCTGATTCTCATTTTATTCTCCTTATTTAACTATATCTTCAATAACTTTTCCACCATCAAATACAGACTGTTCATCAAAATGCTTACCAATTAATTGTAATGAAATTGGCATATTATTACTATCTTTAGCAATTGGTAATGAAATTGCTGGATTTCCTGCTAAGTTTACACTTACAGTGTAAATATCTTCTAAATACATATCAAGTGGGTCTTTTTTTGCTCCAAATTCAAATGCTGTTGTTGGAGTAACTGGCATTAAGATTAAATCAGCTTCACTTAAAATTTTATCATATTCTTCTTTAATTTTATGTCTTACTTTTTGTGCTTTTAAATAATATGCATCATAATATCCACTTGAAAGAACAAATGTTCCAAGCATAATTCTTCTTTTTACTTCTTCACCAAATTGTGCTCTTGTTAATTCATAAGTTTCTTTTAGATCTTTACCTTCTATTCTATTTCCATATCTCATACCATCATATCTACTTAAGTTTGAACTCGCCTCAGCAGTCGCTACTATATAATAAGTTGCAATATCAATTTTATTATTCATTAAATCTTTATGAATAATTTCATGCCCTGCATTTTCAAGTTCTTTTATAGTTGCAAGAATTGCATCTTTAATTTCTGGATTTGCTTCATTAATATAATTATCAATTACGGCAATTTTAAGTTTTCTATCACTTTTAAATTCAATTGGTGTATAGTCAATATTTGCTGAAGTTGAATCTTTTTTATCATATCCTGCAATAATATTATATAAAATTTTCGCATCTTCTACATTTTGAGTGATTGGTCCTATTTGATCTAAACTTGATGAATAAGCAGCAAGTCCATATCTACTTACTCTTCCATAAGTTGGCTTCATCCCTACAACTCCACAAAATGCTGCAGGTTGACGTATACTTCCACCTGTATCACTTCCAAGAGCTGCTATGGCAAGTCCTGCTGCTACTGCTGCTGCACTACCACCAGAACTTCCTCCAGGAACTTTTGTAGTATCAAGTGGGTTTAAAGTTTTTCCATATTGACTTGTAGCTGTTGTACTTCCCATTGCAAACTCATCCATATTTGTTCTACCAAAAGGAGATAACCCAGATTTTAATAAATTTTCAACTGCTGTAGCATTATATGGTGAAACATATCCTTTTAAAATTTTTGAACTACAAGTAAGTTCCCAATCTTTTACTGAAATATTATCTTTAATAGCAATAGGAATACCTTCACCACTTTCACTTAAATCAGTATCATTGAACTGCTCAATATAAGCTCCAATATCTTTTTTTTCTTTTGCTTTAGCATTTATATCTTTTTTTAAATCTGCTAAATCACTTTTATCAAGTTTTAATGCTTCTTTTAGTGTTATCATTTTTCGCTTCCTTTTATTTTACCTTTTGCTAACCATTTAAGCCATTGCCAAGCACCTATCCATAAAACAATAAGTCCTATTGTAGTACCAAATACAACCGTATTACTGATAGGTTCAGTCATTTACAACCTCTCTACATCTATTACATAAACTTTCTTCGTCTTCAGATAAATATCTCCAACATCTTGGACATTTTGCTTTTGTAGCAAGTCTTAATTCATATGTAAATCCATCATATTCAATCTCACCTACTAGTTCACCATCTGAATTATCAGTAATTTCACTTACTACAAAGAAATCTCTAATATCATCATCTTGAATATCTGCATCTGTTGTAGATATTACAAGTTCAAGTGTAGATTTAATTTTTTTCTCTTTTTTAAGATTGTCTACTACTTCACCAAATTTATCTCTAATAGTTAATACTTTATCAGTAATATTATGAGTTAAATCAAATTCTTTAAATTGTTGATATTCATAATCAAATATACTATCTTTTTTTAGAATTGCTGGTGCATGAGATATTGCTTCATCAGCTGTATATGTTAATACAGGTGCAATTATAATAATAAGTCTTTTTGCTATCATACACATAGCTGTTTGTGTTGCTCTTCTTTTATCTGAATTAACTGCTTCACAATACATTCTATCTTTTGTAACATCTATATAAATTGCACTAAGTTCATTTACTATAAAATTATTTAAAATATTAAATGCTTTTGAAAAATCATATTTTTTAAATAACTCAATTACTTCATCAAATACCCTTTTTGCTTCGCTTAAAATCCATTTATCAATATTTGAGAAATTATAATTTGGCTCACTTACATCTTCTAAGTTTGCAAGCATAATTCTTATAGTATTTCTTAATTTTCTATATTGGTCTGCAATTTGTTTTAATATATTATCACTAATTTTAATATCACCTTTATAATCACTCATAGCTACCCAAAGTCTAAGGATTTCCCCACCAAATTTTTTACTTACATCCTGAGGTGCTACCACATTTCCTTTAGACTTACTCATCTTTTCACCTTTCTCATCTACTGTAAATCCATGAGTAAGGATAGATTTATAAGGTGCTTTATCATTTGTAGCAGTTGATACTAAAAGTGATGATTGAAACCATCCTCTATGCTGATCACTCCCTTCAAGATACATGTCTGCTGGATAATTTCCCGCATCATAATTTCTACTTTGAAGTACTGCTGCAAAAGTAGAACCACTATCAAACCATACATCCAAAATATCATTTACTTTCTCTAAATCATCTGGATTATATTTAGAGTTTTCTGGTAATAATTCAGCAATACTTAAATCATACCAAGCATCTGCACCTTTCTCGCTAAATATAGTATAAATATTATTTAATACATCATCATCTAAAATAATTTCTTCAGTATTTTTATCTCTAAAAAATGCAATCGGAACTCCCCAATCTCTTTGTCTAGAAATACACCAATCTGGTCTATTTTCTACCATAGAATTAAGTCTATTTCTTCCACTTTCTGGTACAAATTTAACATTTTTAATCTCATTTAATGCTCTATTTCTAAGCGTATCACCATCTACTTCTTTATCCATAGCAACAAACCATTGTTTTGTTGCTCTATAAATAAGTGGATTATGACATCTCCAACAATGTGGATACGAGTGAGTGAATCTATCAACTTTTACAAGATTATCACCTAACATCTCTAATATTTTTTCTTGAGCTTTAAAAATAAACTGCCCTTCAAATTCATCTGGTAAAAGCTTTTCTGTTTTAATAATTGGAGAATAACACCCCTTATCATCTACAGGTTGAATAACTTCTTCAAATCCATAACTTCTCCATACTCTATAATCATCTTCCCCATGACCTGGTGCTGTATGAACACAACCTGTCCCACCATCCATAGTTACATGATTTCCTAAAATAATAATACTATCTCTATTATTTATAGGATTGATAGCTATTAGTTTTTCAAGTTCATTTGCTTTAAATCTTTTTTTAACTTCTCCAGATACAACTCCAACTTCTTTTAAAGAATCATATAAAGGCATAGCTACAATTTTGTTATCTTCACTTAATACATATTCTTCATCAGGATTTAAACTAATTCCCATATTTGCTGGAAGTGTCCAAGGAGTAGTAGTCCAAATCACAACACTTGCTTTATCAAGTCCAAGTTTTTTAAGGCTTTCTTCATTTAAATCAAATGCTACATAAATAGAATAATCTTCTTTATCTTCATATTCAACTTCTGCTTCAGCTAATGCTGTTTTATCATGCATACACCAAAACACAGGTTTACTTCTCTCAACTAAAAGTCCTCTTTTAGCGATTTTAGTAAGTTCTTTATAGATATTTGCTTCAAATTTAAAATCCATAGTTTTATAAGGATTTTCCCAATCCCCTATTACACCAAGATTTTTAAATTCTTCTTTTTGAATATCAATAAATTTTGTAGCATGGTCTCTACATAATTGTCTAAGTTTACTTTTTGGTAAATTTTCTTTTTTTTCTCTACCAATTTTTTTCTCTACTTGTTGCTCAATTGGTAATCCATGACAATCCCAACCTGGTACGTATCTTACATTTTTTCCTTGAAAATAATTAAATTTAACAATAATATCTTTTAAAATTTTATTTAATGCATGTCCAATATGAATATGTCCATTCGCATATGGAGGTCCATCATGTAGATTATAACTTTCTCTACCTTCACGGTTTTGTTTCATTTTTTCATATACATTATTATCAAACCATTCTTTATATTTTTTAGGTTCATTTTGTGGTAAATTTCCTCTCATTGGAAATGTAGTTTTTGGAAGCAAAAGGGTATCTTTGTAGTCCATAAAAGGTTTCTCCTTTTTTACAAGGAATTATAGCATAATTTTAAAAAGAGAAAGAAAAAAGAAAGAAAAATATATTAATAATAATCAATATAAGGTGTTATTGGTGCATCTTCTGAAAGTTCACAACAACCTTTTTTATATTCTTGTTCTTTTATTTTCACATTAATATTTACCTTCTCTTTTTGATTTACTTTTTTTAAATTTTTATTCAAACAAGCGTCATCAGATTGTTGTGCAGGAACACAACATTTTATAGTTTGTTGTGGTGCTATTTGTTTAGTATCTTGTGGACAACAACATCCACTCAAAAAAGCAACGATACCTATTGGTAATATTAATTTAAATTTTTTCATATCAATTCCTTATTTTATTATCTACCACATTTATATAAACTAGGTGCTGATAAATAATTACTCCATCTACAAGCATCTAAATTAACAATTAAAACCACTTTATAAAGTCCATCTTTCCAAGATTCTTCATCAATAGTAGCACCTTTTATAATTCCAGCAACTGCTGTTCTTACCTCTGTTCTTTGTGCAATTAAATCTTTAATTCTATCTTTTGCACTAAGTCTAATACCAAACATCTTTTCAGCTAAACTTCTATAGGCATCAGCAATAGCAGCACGTCTAGCTAATGCTCTAGCTTGTGCTGGAGATGTAGCCCATTCAGGTGGAACTCCCTCTCCTACTCCACTAACTTTAATAATACTAGGTCTTACTAGTTTTGGTGAGTTTTGAATAATTCCACTACTTTTTTGTATATTATTAATTTTTGGTTGACTTATAGTTATATTTACATTTTTATCACTATTAGAAGGTACATTAACTTGTGCTGCATTCAATATAATTCCAAAAGCACCTAATCCTAACATTAATTTTTTCATATCTATCCTTTTTTTAATTTTTATAAATTTATATATATAAAAGTATAATCAAATTTCATTCCAAAAAAGTGCTTTTTTTGATAAAATTATAATAAAATCGAGGATTTTGAATAATGAAACAAAAATTAAATCAATTTTTTCATGAACATTCAATAACTAATTTAATTAGATTAAATTTTCATAAAGTAGATAATGAATTTTTTAGAAGTGCTCAACCAAGTCCTAATCAACTAAAAAAACTTATAAAAAAATATAATATAAAAACTATTATAAATTTAAGAGGTCCTGAAAATATTTCTATATTACAAAAAGAAAGAGAAATTTGTAAACAATACAATATTAATTTAATAGAGATAAAATATTCTTCAAGAGGAATACCTTCTTATGATCTTGTTCAAGAAACAAACAAAATTTTAAATTCCATAGAATATCCAGTATTAATCCATTGTAAATCTGGAAGTGATAGAACAGGACTTGTTGCAACACTATATTTATATTTTATAAAAAATATACCTATAAAAAAAGCTATAAAACAATTAAATTTTATTCCTTATGGACACATTAAATATGGAAAAACTGGATTAATAGATTTTTATTTTAAAAAATTTATAGATTCTAAAGAAAAAAATTTATTAAAATGGCATAAAAAAATAGATAAAAAAATCTTAGAAGAAGAATATAAAAGTAAAAAATTTATAGATTTTATTTTAGATAAAATTTTAAAAAGGGAATAAATTCCCTTTTTTATTTAATTAAATCTTCTTGAATAGGTTCTGCAGGTAGGTTTTCTGGTTCAATAACTTCATCATCATCTTCTTTTGCAATAGGAGTTTTTGCAATTGACACTACTTTATCGTCTTTATCTACTTTAATAATAGTTACTCCACTAGCATTTTTTCCAGTCTTTCTAATTGAAGTCATATCGACTCTAATCATTTTTCCTTTACTTGTAAGAAGCATTAAATCATGATCTTCCTCGGTAGTAACAACCCCAACTAAATCTCCTGTTTTTTGAGTAAGTTTCATAGCTATTACACCAGATCCACCTCTATTTGTAAGTCTATAGGCATGAACTTCTGTTCTTTTTCCAAATCCTTTTTCACTTACTGATAATACCTCTTGGTTTTCATCTTTAATAGTTAATGCCC
>Ga0256843_1001752_pt1 | contig 16627 bp, 13 predicted proteins | sample AlvinellametaG_FD_191572 | JGI IMG/M metagenome (GOLD analysis project Ga0256843, IMG submission 191572) | Pompeii worm associated microbial communities from hydrothermal vent at the East Pacific Rise, Pacific Ocean - Alvinella | ecosystem: Host-associated > Annelida > Integument > Unclassified ... | reverse complement strand
TGGTGACCCCTAGGAGACTCGAACTCCTGTAACATGGATGAAAACCATGGATCCTAACCGCTAGACGAAGGGGCCATTTACAACTTGTGGACGGAATTATATATTGTCTATGCTTAAAATATTCTTAAATTCTGATATAATTTTAGAAAAATGAAAAGGGGGAGTGATGAGAGTAAAAAGAGTGTTGCTACTATTGGTAGGTATGGTCTGGTTTGTGGGGTGTAGCAGTGAGGAGCCTATGAAGCAGCAAAGTAGCTTTATTGTCTTTAAGACACCTACGTTGCGTTATGCCGATATGGGGTTTGTCTCTACGGGGGCATCGAAGGTAGATGTAGAGATTTACAGTAGTGGGCATGTAGCGATGAAGATGAGACTCTCTAAGGAGAGTGTCTGTTTTAGTACATGGGAGTGTCTCTCATCTGGGGCATTTAACCAAAAGGTTTTATCTGCTGCCTATCCTGAAGGGCTCTTGTTTCACATTTTTAGACACGAGGCACTCTTTGATGGAGAAAACCGAGTGAATGTACGTAACGGCTTTACACAGCACTTGAGAAAAGAAGGTCTCTACAATATAGAGTATCGTGTTTTAAACCATGAGACATCTTTTCGTGATACAATCAACCATATTACAATCAAAATCAAAAGGATTGCTTCATGAAGAAGTTTGTCGGTGCACATGTAAGTGCAAGTGGTGGGGTAGAGAATGCTCCGTTAAATGCCATGAAGATAGGAGCAAAAGCGTTTGCTCTGTTTACAAAGAACCAAAGACAGTGGAAAGCGAAGCCTTTAACCACTAAGAGTATTGATGCGTTTTTAGCCAACCTTGAGAAGAGTGGTATTTTGCCGAAGCATATCTTGCCACATGACTCTTACCTCATTAACTTAGGACACCCTGAAGTAGAGAAGCTAGAGAAGTCACGCGAAGCATTTGTAGATGAGTTGGAGCGTTGTGAGACATTGGGGCTAGACAGACTCAATTTTCACCCAGGTTCACACTTGGTAAAAGTGCCTAAAAAAGACCCTGCCTACATAGACAAGGTGATGGAGGCTGAGCTTCATGCCCTTGATGTTATTGCTGAGTCGATGAACCGTGCCATTGAAGCCACCCCTCACAGTAAAGTAAAGCTTGTCATTGAAAACACAGCAGGGCAGGGGAGCAACCTTGGGTATAGGTTTGAGCATCTCGCACACCTCATTGATAAGGTAGAGAACAAGAGCCGTGTGGGCGTCTGTATCGATACGTGTCATATGTTTACCTCAGGGTATGACATCCGAACCAAAGAGGCATACGATGCAACATGGAAAGCGTTTGATGAGATTGTAGGACGTGAGTATCTGCTAGGGATGCACATTAACGACTCTAAACCACCTCTAGGCTCACGTGTGGACAGACACCACTCGTTAGGAGAGGGAGAGATAGGTTGGGATGCCTTCTCGTACATTATGAACGATAGTCGTATGGATGATATTCCACTTATTTTGGAGACGATTGATGAGACTATCTGGGCACAGGAGATAGAAGCGTTGTATGCTTTTGTAGTGTAAAAATTTAAAAAAAGGGAGAAGAAAAGATGAAAAAGATAGTACAAGGGGTAGGGGTGGCGTTGCTACTTCTATTTACGGGATGTAGTGATTTGGACAAACCAGTCATTGAGCAAGTTGAGGGTGGCGAGGTACTTGTAGACCTCAATAGTGTGACAATGAAGGGTATCTTGAAAGGGCTTGGGTATGCTGATGATAGTACGCAAGTCTATGGGTATAAGGCCTATAAGATTCCTTATGAGACCACCGATGAAGAGGGGAACCGTGTAGGGGTTTCTGGACTTATGGTGGTGCCCCAAGGGATGCCAGAAGTGGTCTCCAATGTGTTGGGGTATTCGCTAGTCTCTGATGATCATGGTACCATCTTTAGTAACAGTGAAGCACCTACAGAGATAGCCAAAGAGACTTTTGCTCCTGATGGTTCATCGGTACTTTTAACCTCTTTGGGAGGGTTTGTGACACTTCAACCAGACTACATAGGGTTTGGAGACTCTAGTGATCACTATCACCCTTTTGTGCTAAAGCGATCTTTGGCAAATGCAACGGTAGATTTTATTGTTGCGGCAAGAGCGTTTGCTGAGCAAAATGCCATTAAACTCAATGGACAACTCTTCTTAACAGGGTACAGTGAAGGTGGGTATGCTGCGATGGCAACCCTTCAAAAGATTGAGGAGGAGGAGAGTTTGGAGGTAGCTATGGCTGCGCCTATGGCAGGACCTTATGCTTTTGATGCGATGGCAATGGGTGTTTTAAGTGCAGAGAGTGTGAGTGTTCCCTCATTTATGGCAGAGATAGGGTATGCGTATGCCAAAGCCTATGGGCAAGAGATAGATACCGTTGTGAATGAACCTTATGCGTCCAAACTAGATGGGTTGTTTGATGGTACCAAAGTACGTAGTGAGATTGATGCTGCTTTAACCACTAAAACAACTGGGGAAGATGGATTATTTAACCCTACATTTGTTAATGAATTTTTTACCAATGATACCTATTGGTTTAAAGAGGCAGCACAAGAGAATGATGTTTACAATTGGGTACCTCAAACAGCTGTACGTTTGGTACATTGTGAGGGAGACAGTGTCATTCCCTATGCGATTACGCAGTTGACCGAGAGTACGATGCAAGAGATGGGAGCAACCAATGTGGTTGCTGTACCTGTAGAGCAAACACTAGGGTTGGGTGATGTTCGTATTGACCATACAGAGTGTGGATTGTTGGCCTACAAGATAGCAACAGGGTTGTTTGCCCAAGAGCGTAATGCGACCATTGGATACTAGAGGGAGATGAGATGAAAAGAAGTATAATAGGAACAATCATTGTAGCAAGTGTAGCCTCTGCTGGAGGCTACAAGATTCCTGAACAGTCGCTCAATGGCATGGCACTAGGGGCTGCGTATGTCGCACACACTACGGGGGCAGATACAGCATACTATAACCCAGCAGGTATGGCGTTTATGGAGAATAAAAGCTTTCTTGATATGGGGATGACACTAGCACACCTCCCTAAGATAGAGTACAACTTGGTAGAGCCCTACTCAGGAGAGTCTAAAGAGGAGAATATTCTTATCCCTTACTCTCACTACGTCGCACCTGCCATGGGTGACTTTAGATGGGGGATGAGCATCGTCGCACCAGGAGGGTTAACCAAGCGTTGGGATACAGCCTACCAGAAGCTCTATGCTGAAGAGTTTACCCTTAAAATTGTAGAGTTAAACCCCTCTCTTTCCTACCGTGTCAATGACCACTTTGCTATTGCTGGAGGGCTAAGACTTATCTATAGTGAAGGGATTGTCAAGAGTGATGGAGGAGATATCTTTGATATACGAAGAGATATGGAGGGGGATGCCCTTGAGTTTGGGTACAACTTAGCACTTCTCTATAAGGCACAAAATGATATCAATATAGGGGTGACCTACCGTTCTAATGTGGACATTACAGAGGAGGGACCAGCCAACCTCTATCTGGGTGAAGTAGGAGAACAGTATGATGCGAAAGTGACTATCCCTCTGCCTGCTGCACTCAATGTAGCACTCTCTAAAACATGGAACAACAGTTTTACGTTGGAGTTTAACTATGAGAGAACCTACTGGAGCACCTACAAGGCATTGGACTTTGAATATAGTGAAGCGTTGGCAAACCCTGTACTTGTCTCTGCCTTTGATGACCCCAAAACAAGAGCATGGAGAGATACCAATACCTTCCGTATTGGGGCGACCATTGAGATGGAGAACGATATTACCTTTATGTTAGGGTTTTCTATCGATGAAACACCGGTAAACAACCGTTATATTGGGTTTGAACTTCCAGACAGTGATGCAAAAATTTTCTCTATGGGAGTGCGTTACCAACAGACAGAAAACCTCTCTTGGGGTATAGCGTTTTTGTATGATTCAAAAGATATCAACACCCTACAAGCAGGGGAGTATGAAGATGAGAGTTCAGTCTTAAATTATGGGGGAAGTTTTGAAGGGGGTGGGGCATACCTCACTACCATAGGACTTTCATACGAGTACTAGCCATGGCATATAGATTTAATAACTTTTATGAGATGCTACAAAGCCATGCTGTAAAGCGAGGCAATAAAACAGCTATCTTTTTTGGGGAAGAGAAGTTTACCTATAGGGATTTTCTGGAAAAGGTCGATAGATTAGCCTCTTTTTTTGTTGAAAAAGGGGTCGTTGAGGGTGATAAGGTAGCCCTCTTTTTACGTAACTCTCCAGAGTTTCTCTTTACCCTCTTTGCCCTCTCTAAGCTAGGGGCTATTGCTGTGCCTATTAATACATTTTTAAAAGAAGATGAACTAGACTACATCTTGGAAGATAGTGGTGCGAAAGCATTGGTTGCCTCTACACTCTACGAGAAGATAGTTGTTGCTTCAGGTGCGTACAAGCGTTGTGATTTTCTCCTCTGGAAAGGGGAGAAGAGAGCAGAGGGTGAAAAAGATAGTGGCTTTGAGGAGGCATTTGCTACCAAAGTAGCCACGATAGCCTCACCTAAACGCCTAGATGAGACAGCTGTCATCATCTACACCTCTGGTACAACTGGAAAACCAAAAGGGGCGATGTTAAGCCATAGAAATATCTTCTCCAATATGATTTCAGGGCAAAAGACCATCAATGTAAAAGCCAAAGATCGCTCCATAGTTTTTTTACCGATGTTTCACTCTTTTACCCTCTCTATTAGTGTTATGGTACTCTTTTATGTGGGTGGGAGTATTGTGATTATCCAATCTATTCAGCCCTTTTCAAACATCTTTAAACAAGTGTTAACCAAAAGGGTAACCCTCTTTTTTGGTATCCCTGATGTCTACAACGCCTTAGCAAAAGCAAAGCTACCATGGTACTTTATGTGGTTTAACCGTATTCGTGCGTTCTGTTCAGGGGCAGCACCACTTCAGGCAAAAACACTTGATGCGATGGCAAAGAAGTTTAGGCGTGCTACGTTACTAGAGGGGTATGGGTTGAGTGAAGCGAGTCCTGCTGTCTGTATGAATACCTTTAAAAAACAGAAAGTAGGTTCAGTAGGAACAGCCCTCTATGGGTATGAGATGAAGATTGTAGATGAGCAACTCAATGAACTTGACCGTGGTATGGTAGGAGACATTATTGTCAAGGGTGACAATGTGATGCAGGGCTACCTTAAGCGTCCTGAAGCTACAGAAGAGACCATTGTCAATGGGTGGTTGCTCACGGGCGATATGGGATATATGGATGATGAGGGGTTCTTGTTTATTGTCGATAGAAAGAAAGACCTTATCATCTCTAAAGGGATTAACATCTACCCTAGAGAGATTGAAGAGGTAATCGATAGGTTTGAAGGGGTGGTTGCCTCTGCTGTTATTGGTATTGCCGATGAGAGAAGTGGTGAGATTCCTATTGTCTATTTGGAGCTTGAAGAGGGACAAGAGAGTTTAGATGAAAAAGCGTTAAAGGGCTATTTGCGTGAGCACTTGGCAAACTACAAGATACCTAAACAGATACACTACGTCAAAGAGTTACCTAAAAATGCGACAGGCAAGGTGCTCAAGCGTCTTTTAAAAGAGCGTTTGGCATATCAGGCACAGTAATGAAGGCGATTAAAGGGGGGATTATTGTCAGTGAGGGGAGGTGCTACCATGAGCATATACTTCTTTTTGATGAGAAGATTGTAGCCATTGTACCTAAAAATCAGTGGGATGATACTTTGTCCTCTACGGTGATTGATGCCCAAGGTGGCTATGTGAGTGCTGGGTTTATAGACCTTCACATTCATGGTAGTGGTGGGGTAGATGTGATGGATGCTACCCCTCAAGCACTCCATACCCTCTCTGCTACCCTTTTGGCTACAGGAACTACCTCTTTTTTGGCAACAACCATGACGATGGCACCTCAAAAGATAGAAGCAGCACTACAAAACATACAAGCGCATGCTGCTATGGTGGAGGGGGCTACTATTTTGGGGGTACATCTTGAAGGACCTTTTATCCATAAAGAGAAACATGGGGCACAAGATCCTCAATATATACAACCGTGTAACTACGCCCTTATTGAACCCTATATAGAAGAGATTAAGATGATTACCCTTGCCCCAGAGGTTGAAGGGGCAAAAGCCTTTATTGAGATGATGCGAAGAGCGTACCCTGAGGTGGTTTTGAGCATAGGACACTCCAGTGCCACCTACCATGAAGCGATGGAGAGTTTCTCGTGGGGTGTTTCGCATGCTACCCACCTCTTTAATGCGATGAACCCCTATCACCATAGAGAACCCTCTATTGTAGGGGCTGTATTTGAGAGTGATGTGACGTGTGATATGATTGCTGATGGTATCCATACCCACGAGAGTACATTGAGGTTGGTACAGCAGATAAAAAGAGAGAGACTTCTTCTTATTACCGATGCGATGAGAGCAGGGTGTATGAAGCAAGGAAGCTATGAGTTGGGAGGACAGCGTGTAGAGGTTAAAGGGAAAAGAGCCACCCTTGAAGATGGCACCTTAGCTGGCTCGGTACTTCAGATGAACCAAGCCTTAGCCCTGATGGTCTCTAAGCAGATTATGACACTCCCTGAAGCCGTAGATGCTGCGACAAAGTACCCTGCTGAGAAACTTGGTATTCAAAAAGGGAGACTCAAAGAGGGATACGATGCCGACATAGTCATCTTTGATGAAGATTTTAGTATCATATCAACCATCGTTCATGGTGAACAAAAATACCAAAGGAAGTAGATGTTTGGATTGTTTCAACGTAAAGTAAGAGAGGTACACGCGCCAGTAGATGGTGAGGTGGTTGCCCTTGAAGAGGTAGAAGATGAGGTCTTTTCTCAAAAGATGCTTGGTGATGGCGTTGCCATTAAACCTATTGGTAGGCTTTTTTGTGCCCCTATTGATGGTAAAGTCACAAAGATTTTTCCAACAAACCACGCCTATAGCATCCAGAACCCTAAAGATTTGGAGGTGATGGTACATATTGGGCTAGAGAGTGTGGCACTTCAAGGAGAGGGCTTTACCCGTTTGGTAGAAGAGGGGAGTGAAGTGAAAGCTGGTACACCCATTATAGAAGTCGATATGGAGGTTCTCAAGCAGTGTAAAAGTACCATTACCCCTATGGTGTTGCTTGAGGGAAGTAGTGTGGGGTCATTAGAGAAAAAAATGGGTATCGTTAAACAAGGCGATACCGTTATGAAAGTAGGTAAATAATGCAAGATGATATGCTCTATTATGCGACATATGGTGTCATTTTAGTGGTTTTTTTGGTGGTCTTAAAATCACCAAAGAAAAAGTAATAGTATGGTAATGAATCTACTATATACTAAAGTATTATGATGAAAATATTACTACTAGAAGATGATAAAATCTTATCGGACTCCCTTAAAGAGTTTTTGGAACTTGAAGACTATAGAGTAGATACGGCTTACCGTGGTACTGAGGTATTTGACTTAACCTTTAACACTACGTATGATCTCTATATTTTAGATGTGAATGTGCCTGAGGTCAATGGGTTTGATGTCTTGCGTGAACTTAGAGAGGCTGGTGATACCACTCCAGCCATCTACATAACTGCATTGACAGACATTAACTCTATTTCACAAGGGTTTGAAGTTGGGGCAGAGGATTATGTGAAAAAACCATTTGATCCTGAAGAGCTGATTATTCGTATTAAGAGTAAATATCAGCCTAAAGATACCCTCTTACATTGTCAAGGTGTAAGCTATAACCCAAGTACGAAGCAGGTACAAAAAGAGGGGAAAACCATTGGGTTAGGAGAGGTACAACAGAGCCTCTTTCACCTCTTGATGCTAGAGAAAAATAAGGTCATAGATAGCTATACCCTTATGGATTGTTTAGAGCAATCCAATGCCAATGCGCTTCGTGTAAATCTTGCGAAGCTTAAGAGTAAACTAGGCATAGAGATTAAAAATATTAGAGGGCAGGGGTATATGCTTGAAGACGTATGAGTGGGAATCTTTAGTTAAAAGTTTTGGTATCTTTTTTGTTTTACTGGAGATTCTTCTTGGTTTAAACAGTTGGAGTGAATACCAGATGAAGCAGGCAGAACTTGAAGATAAAATTCAAGTAGAGATGAAACTCTGTGCCTATACCATTCAGTGTGATGGTTTTCTTACAGACTTTTTAGAGAAAAAAGATACGATGGAGGAGAACATCCTCTATAAAGACAAAGACTTCTATAGTTACTATAAGGTGCCTACGGTAGAGAAGTATCTTATGAAGGTAGTCTACCCAAAAGAGGAGTATCTTCAACGGGTGGATCAACTAAAAACGACACAATTTCATAAATTTCTTCTCTACTCTTTTTTTGTGATGTTGGTCTCTTTGGTCTTCTCCTGGTATGCACTCTTTCCTTTGCGACGTGCTTTGTGGCTCAACGAAGAGTTTGTTAAAGATATCTTACACGACTTCAATACCCCTATGAGTTCTATGCGTATTAACCTCAAACTCTTTAAACGTGAAATTGGTGAAAATTCTAAGATTGATCGTCTGGAGAACAATATGGAGACTATCTTAGCCCTGCAACACAACTTACAGATTTTTCTAAAGGGTGTACCAACGCAGTCAGAGACCTTCTCTTTAGATGCCTTGGTAGAGAACCGTGCGGCGTACTTTCGTATCTTGTACTCCGATATTGCCTATCGTGTCAATCTACCAGAGTTGACACTCCATACCAATAGAGATGCCCTAACCCGTATTTTGGATAACCTCTTGAGTAATGCTGGAAAGTACAACAAGCCTAAAGGTTCAGTCTCCATCTCCTACAAAGACAACCTTCTTGCCATTATCGATACAGGTAAAGGGATTAAGCACCCCTCAAAAGTTTTTCATCGCTACTATAAAGAGCAAGATAGAGGGATTGGGATTGGGATGCATATTGTAAAAAAACTATGTGAAGAGTTAGAGATAGAGCTACATATCTCTAGTAAAGTAGACCATGGGACTACGATTACTTTAAATATTGAAAACCTCTTGAAGAAGTAGGGTTACTTCTTCTTTTGTGCCTCTTTCATTAGCACCATAATACGACGTTTAAAAGCAGGTTTTTTGTTCTGCTTGTAGGCTTTAATAAGCGTCTCTAACGATCCATTCTTTAAAAGGTCTTGCTCTTTGAGTGTTGCGTTACGTTTTGAGAGTTGCTTATATTGGCTATAGGTGAGCTCATTTTTTGCCTCAGTAGTCTGTAGGTAGTGGTTGAGCTTTTTGTACGATGCCTTATGGAGGTAGAAGTTAAAGTCTTCTACTGGTGGTGCAGGAACTTCTATGACTTCAACATCATCTACCTCATCTTCTACAGGTGCCTCCTCTTCTACAGGGGTGACTTTTACCTCTTTGACAACCTCTTTTTTCTTACTCTTTGTTTTTCTTGTCTGGAGGAAGTGTAGTCTCTCTCCTAAGATGCGACAAGCTCTTTTTTGTTTTGCTGTTCTTGCTCTAGATTTGGCACGTCTATACTCATAGGCAATAAGACGTTTAGGTAGGCTAGTGCGTACACCACGTACATAACGGGTATTGTAGGTGCGAAGGGCACGTCTATATTTGCTTTGGAGTAGACGGTAGTCTCGTACATCAATACGGAGTGTCTTAATCCCTTTGTATCGTTTGTAGGCAACAGAGACAGTTGCTCCTACCTTTTCAGGAGAAGTAGGACGATAGCCTTGCTTACGAAGGGCTTTTCTAATATGCCAATAGCGTGTTTTTCGTGATCCTCTAATACGACTTACAACTTTATGTGCATGGAAAATACTGTAAAGAGTATAGTTATTTTTCTTACGTAGTAAAATAGCTAAATCTTTTTTACGTTTGTTGTAGAAGAAGAGATACTTCTTCCCTCTTGTAATAGATTTTAAGTCAGCACGCGTAAAGTAGGCACGGTAGTGCTTCATAGATGAATTTTTCTTCACCATTTGTACTTTATCTACTTGGGTAAGTGCAATGAGGCTGTCAAATGAACAACCACTAAAGAGGAACATTGTAACAATTAAAAAAACTTTGATCATAGTAATGAGACCTTTTTATGCAAAATATGATTTTTATCTTCTAGCAGATAGTATAGCATTAAATGATTAAAACTATCAACGATAGTTATAATAGACGCTTTAAAGAAGTGCTGATTTTATCGCTTCAGCAACCTTCTCTGCTTTGGTACCTAAGACTATCTGAATAGAGGTGTCATTAGGGCGAATCACCCCCTTGGCACCGAGCTTTAAGAAGGTTTCATCTTTAAGCTCTTGGCTCTGTTTTACCGACATACGTAAACGGGTAATACACGCATCCGTATCGACAATATTGTCTCTTCCCCCTAGTGCCTCTATCCAGACTTGTGAAGTGTGGGTATCTTCTCTTTTCTCTTCATTTTCTTGTAGGAAAAGAGGGAGCTTAAAGTACTTTATGGTGAAGTAGGTAAGGCTAAAGTAGAGCAGTGCAAAGAGCATACCTAAAGGGATGATACGTAAGGGGTGGGTTGCTAACTTGTAGTTAATAAGATAGTCTAAAAGCCCTGCTGAAAAGCCAAATCCAGCATGAATATCGAGCAGTTGAGCCATCGCAAGGGCTAGTCCGGTAAGAAGAGCATGAAGTAAAAAAAGTAGGGGTGCTACAAAAAGAAACAAAAATTCAAAAGGTTCTGTAATACCTGTAAGAAATGAGGTAAAAGCAACCCCAGCTAAGAGAGCACCTACACGTTTACGCTCTTTTTTGGGAGTGGTGAGGTACATCGCATACGCCATAGCTGGTAGTCCAAACATCATCACCACATAGAAGCCAGACATGTAGACCCCAGCACTCTTGTCTCCAGCAAAGAAACGGTGTAAGTCACCATTGGCAACCACCTCAACACCCTCTTTAAAGTAGCTGTACTCTCCTAGTTGAAACCAAAATACAGAGTTTAAAATATGGTGTAGTCCTAGAGGGATAAGCATACGGTTCAAAAAACCATAGATAAAAGTCCCCACCTCTTTAAGCCCAATAATCGTATTGGAGAAGGCATCAATACCATATTGAGCATAGTGCCAGAAGTATCCAGCCAGTACCCCTACAACAATGGCACTTAGAGCTGTGACAATAGGTACAAAGCGTTTGCCTCCAAAAAAGCCTAAAAACTCAGGGAGTTTAATGGTATGAAAACGGTTGTAGAGCACCCCTGCGATTACCCCCATAATAATGCCCACAAAGACACCCATATTGACCTCTTTGTCAATCCCCACAGAGACAGCCTTGGCAATAAGTACGCCTACAGCACCAGCTAGCGCAGCAGCACCATCACTATTTTTTGCCAATCCATAGGCAACCCCTATACCAAAAAGTAGATCCAAATGAGAGAAGATAGCCTCTCCAGCATCTTTCATAATAGAGGCTACTTCACTGTTGATGAGAGGAATATCTCCAAATCCAAAACGTAGCAATAGTGCGGCTATAGGAAGAACAGCAATAGGTGTCATGAGTGCTTTTCCAATTTTTTGTAGTCTATTAAACATGGCGAATCTCCTCTTTTAACATCGCAATACTTTTGGGGGAGACAGAGAGTCTCTCTATGCCCATCTCAAGAAGGGGTTTAAGTGCGTTAGGGTTTGCGGCAAGCTCCCCACAAAGGCTGACAGGTTTGGTAGCATACTTCATAATGTGTCTAAGCGCATCAAAGAGAACGAAAGAGAGAGGGTCTATCTTTAAAAGAGGGTGGGTACGTTCTGTAGCAAAGAGGTATTGACTTAAGTCATTGGTACCAATGGAGTAGAAATCTACCACTTCATTGAAGGCATCAAGCAGAAAGAGTACTGAGGGTACCTCTATCATAATGCCAAACTCTACCCCCTCTAGTGAGAGTTTTTGCTCCTTTGCCACCTTTAGGGCAACAGCTTTGGCTTGGGTAAACTCCTCTAGGGTAGAGACCATAGGAAACATCACTTTAATCCTCTTTGTGCCTCTTGCTAGAAAAATGGCGTGTAGTTGTCTTTTTAGTACCTCTGGATGGGTACGAAAGAGGCGTACACCACGTATGCCTAAAAAAGGGTTCTCCTCAGGAGGAATGTGTAGGTAGGGTAGCGATTTATCACCTCCTACATCTAGGGTACGTACCGTAACACTCTCAAACATCTCAAAGATCTCTTGGTAGGCGAGTCTTTGCTTTTCAAGGCTAGGTTCGTGTAGTTGAAAGAGAAACTCAGAGCGTAGAAGTCCAACCCCGTTTGCCCCTGCCTCTTTTGCCTCTTTGGCACTCTCAATATTGCCTATGTTGGCAAAAACCTCTATGGTTTTTCCTTGGGTAGTTTGTGCCAACTCAAAGCGTGTATCGTTGGCGTGTTGGCTCTGTTGTTGATGTAAAGAGGCTCTTTTGTGTGCCGATGCTATGTCTTTAGGGGTAGGGGACTTTACCACTACGCCAGCGAGGGAGTCAAGCAGAAGCATCTCCTCTTTTGTTACCTCATGCAAAGGGGCAATTATAGAAGGTACCCCAGAAGCACGCAATAAGATGGCACTATGGGCATAGGGGCTGGTATCGTGTAGCACGACTCCTACAATGGGGCTCTCTTTAATTAAGGCAATTTCACTAGGTAAAAAGCTCTTAGCTACAAGAATGTGGGGGCTATCTGGAAGCAGAAGGGTTCTCTCTTCTCCCAAATTTCTCTGGAGTTGATGGAGTAGGTCTTCATAGTCAGCTCTTTTACTCTCTAGCGTACTCCCTTCAAGGTGGTAAGACTCCTTTTCTATTTGTGCTTGAAACGCTTCTAGTGAGTCACTCTCTTCAGCTAGTGTCTCGAGAAGAGACTTTTGTGCCAAAAAGATTTCAGCTTGTGTAGGAGAAGTCGCCTCTTTGTAAGCAACATCAAGCTGGGTAAGGGTGAGTGTAAGTGCCTCAGCAAAGGTATGTGATGTTTGTCTCTTTTTAGTCTGGGTTTGGTAGTGCCAAAGAGGGGCAACTTCAACCCCCTGAAAGAGACTCTCTCCCTCTATCATTGTTGCTTCATAGCGATGGGTATTGTAAGAGATCTCCTCTGTTTTCTCTCTCTCCTCCTCCATGAGGGTATCAAAGAGTTCTTGGAGGGCTTTTTTTGCCTCTTTGGCATCTTTGCCTTGTATCTTTAGCGTAAAGGTGTCTCCTTGTTCTAAAGAGAGTAGCAAAAGGGTGTTGACCTTCTTCGCATCTACACTTTTCCCCTCAAAAGAAGCATCTATACGAGAGGAAAATGTCTTGGCTAAGGTAACAAATCGTGCGATAGGACGAAGGTGAAACCCACTAGAGGTGGTAACGTGTAGGGTGCAAAAGAGAGGTTTTGCAAAGAGGTTTTTAAAAAGTTGCATGTTCTTCTTCCATTTTTTCTTTGTTTAAGTATAGCAAAAATTTTTTAGTACCCACTTCTTACATAGAGCTCAAACCAAATCTTTGTTATACTCAAACGATTTCTATACACGAGGATACCCCCATGAAATATCTTATTAATTTTATTGAAGCCAAAGAGGTTGAGAAGAGTCTTATTTTTCCTCATTTAAAATGTAGTAAAGAGGAGGCATCTTTACTCCAATATGTTGCCACACAGTATGTCCACGGCATAGAGGAGGTCTCTGTCTTAGAGATGCTTCAGCAAAAATTTTCCAAAAAGAAGTACGCCTACCTTAAAGAGTTGGGGGTGGTAAAGAACCTTCTACATTTAGGGTGGCTCATTCAGATGAGTTTTGGGCAGGTCAAAGCCCACGATGCCTCTCAGCTGGAGCTACTCAACAGCTCTGTCACCCCTAGCATCTCCTTGTTACGTCTGTTAGAGGAGGGCTCACTAGAGATCTTCCTCCCAGAGGTGAAACCCTATACCGACCACTTAGAGTACCTCCAAGATCAGTTCGATATGGTAGCCCTACTACACAACATCGCCACCTTTAAACAGGAGTATGCCGACAACTCACTCAGCATTGGACGGCTTAAAAACAAGCTCACACTACTTACCACACGCATAGAAGAGCGTCTTAAAATGACCAAAACCCCTATTGTAGTAGAGGAGTTCTTTAAAGAGAAAGCCTTTGATGAAAAGGAGAAACGCATCTTTTTAGCCCTGCTCAAAGAGGAGTACAGTGGAGGAGAGGGGCAGTTTAGAGATATGAACACCCTCATAGAGCTCATCTCTTTTGATGAGTATGAAAAAATCAAAAACCGAGCCCTCCTTGAAGATGGAGCCAAGCTCATTACCGAAGGCGTCATAGATTACGAAGAGATACTCAATATGTTTGGTGGAGTCAGCCGCTCTTTCTACCTCCAAGAGGAGGTGATGCAACGCATTATCCACCCCAAAAAGAAGAAGAAAGTCACCAAACTCAAACTCGATGCCTTGGTACAAGAGCAAGAGCTCTTTGAGTACCTTACCCCTACTACCACTCTTGACGATGTAGTCCTTCACCCCAAGACCAGAGAGACCCTTAACAATGTGGTTAAACAAGTAGACAAAGAGGTCTTTAAAAAGCTTCGTGAGTGGGGCATCAAAGACAAACGCAAGGGCATAGATGCACGCATCATCTTCTATGGGGCAGCAGGTACGGGTAAGACCATGACAGCCATGAGTCTAGCCAAAACCCTAAAGCGTCCCATTCTCTCTTTTGATTGCTCTAAAATCCTCTCTATGTATGTAGGGGAGAGTGAGAAGAATGTCCGTAAGATTTTTGACGACTTCAAAGAGCTTAGCAAAAAAGCCAAAGTAGACCCCATCTTACTCCTCAACGAAGCCGACCAGTTTTTAAGTAGCAGAAGTGAGGGGGCAGGAAGTAGTGCCGACAAAATGCACAACCAGATGCAAAACATCTTCTTAGAACAGATAGAGCGTTTTGAGGGCATACTCATCGCCACCACCAACCTCCTAGACAACATAGACAAAGCCTTCTCTCGCCGTTTTAACTACAAGATAGAGTTTAAAAAACCTGGAAAGAAACAACGCCTACGCCTTTGGCAGTTTATGCTCCCAGAAAATGCCGACTACGAAGAGGGCTTTAGTGTAGAGACCCTAGCCAAGTACGAACTCACAGGAGGACAAATTAACCTCATCATCAAAAACACAGCCTACAAAGTAGCCGTAAGAGAGGAGTCCGTCTTTACCAACAAAGACTTCCTAGAAGAGATAGAAAAAGAGCTAGGCTCCAGCTTTGAAGGGAGTAAAAGTATGGGGTTTAGGGTGTAGTTGGAGAAGCCTTTGTTAGGTATTGATTAGCAAAAAAGGTAGAGAGTTTACTTTATAGATTTTTTCCTATGATACGCTTTTGTAATTTTTGCAATAGGTTGAAAAGGTCTATTTTTATTATCATAAAAAGTTTAGAAAGTGTTCCAAAGATAAAACTTCAACTACCGTCCATAGTGGTAAATCAGTTGTTCCATATTTCTCTTTAAGTGGTTATTTTTGTATTAGTATGAAACCTACTGCAACAACCACTTCCACATAGGCACAACTTCAATAGTTCCCTCATCAACCTCTATCATCTCATCTCTCTGTGCCGTCACAAGATATGCCCTATCAAGCTTAAAATACCTCATCCCCTCTTTTAGAGCATTTATCTCTCGTGTTAGTGTCTTCTCATCCTCTATGGCATAAGAGACATTAACCAAATACTCTTTGTTGGTACGAACATACAAATCAACCTCTTGTTTCTCTTTGAAGTAGTAAACTTCTGAACTCTCACGACGCAAATGTAAAAATGCCAAGTTTTCATAGAGTTTAGAGTAATCATCTGACAAAGATATAGAAAATAGTTTTTTAAACCCATTATCTATAGCATAGAGCTTCTTAGGGTTTCTCTGCTCCTCTCGTACAGAATTTCTATAGATAGGAGTTGTAAAAAGGGTATATGCCTCTTGTAGATAAGAGAGATAATCCTGCAAGGTATCTTTCCCTATTTTATAACCTTGAGATTTATAATCATTATAGAGCTTGTTAACGCTTATCAGCGTTCCCATATTGACAAACATATATTTTATGAGGTGTTTAAGTAGTGACTGGTTTTTAATGGTATATCGCTCTACAACATCTTTATAGATAATCAAATCAAGATAGTCTTTGAGTATTCGTTTCTGTACATCAGGGGTCTCATCAAAGGTCTCTGCAAACCCACCATCTACCAAATAACTATTAAAAGCATTTTTGATAAAACTGATACTTTTAGAAGAGTAGAGATTCACCTCTATCTCTTTATATTGCAGATACTCTCTGAACGAAAAAGGGAAAATTTCATAGGTAATGGTTCGCCCACGCAAAGAAGTGGCAATCTCACTAGAGAGCAGTTTAGAAGATGAACCTGTGATGTAGAGTTGAAGATTAAGGGTATCATCAATCCGACGCACATATCGTTCCCACCCTTCTATATTTTGTACCTCATCTAAAAACAGATAGACTTTCTCTTCTCGTTTTTGGGGGTAAAGTTCATAATACCCCTCCATCAAGTCATCTAACTTTTCTAATGTCAAAGGATAAAGTCGGTCATCTTCAAAGTTAATGTAGATGATGTTTTGAGGGTCAACACTCTGGCGTAACTTCTCTATGAGTGAAAACAATATATAGGTCTTACCACTTCGCCGAACGCCTATGAGTGATACTATCTTTTTAGTGGTCGTTGGTATCTCATAATCTCGTGGAACA
>Ga0256843_1001751_pt1 | contig 16628 bp, 20 predicted proteins | sample AlvinellametaG_FD_191572 | JGI IMG/M metagenome (GOLD analysis project Ga0256843, IMG submission 191572) | Pompeii worm associated microbial communities from hydrothermal vent at the East Pacific Rise, Pacific Ocean - Alvinella | ecosystem: Host-associated > Annelida > Integument > Unclassified ... | reverse complement strand
TTCACGATTTGCTTATTAGATTAGGAGATAGTTATATTATTTTCTCTGCACATCTTGCTTTTGCACTTCTGCTTCTTGGATTTTCTTTTATTTCTTCGTCAGTTGGTATGATTGGTTTTTTTGTAAGTACTTTTAGACTTTTTTTATGTCCACAACTACATATTAAGTCAGTACATATACAATCTTTAGTTTCTTTTTTAAAAATATGTTTTGTAATTCTATCTTCAAGTGAATGAAAACTTATTACAAATATTTTTCATTTTTTTTCTAACAACTTAATTGCATCTTCAAGAGATGTTTCAATAGCTTCAAGCTCTTTATTTACCTCTATTCTTATTGCTTGAAATATTCTAGATTTTGTTTTTGGTCAACCCGGAATAATTTCACTTAAGTCAGTAGTTGTTTTAAATTTATTTTTTCTTCTTTCTTCTACAATCTTTGCTGAAATTTTATTTGATCATGGTTCTTCTCAATATTTCATAAAGATTTCTCTTAATTCAGCCTGAGTATATCCATTCACAATATCAGCAGCAGTTTTTCACTTAGTTTTGTCTAATCTCATATCTAGAGGTCATTCTAGCATAAAACTAAATCATCTTTCAGCTTCATCTAAATGAAGAGATGATAATCATAAATCATAATAGATTCATGTAATTTTATTTATACCTCTTTTTGTTAATTCTTCTTTTAGATTAATAAAATTTGAATTAATTAAGATTATTTCTACTTTATTCTCTTTGTTTACCTCTTTCAATCTTTTTTCAGCTAATTCTAAGTTTATAATATCAGCATCAAATCAGATAAAGGTATCTCACTTATTCATCTTTTCTATAATTCTACTAGCATGTCATCACATTCATAGAGTACAGTCTACAATTATATTTTTTTTATCATTATTTATATTAATAGAATCAACTAATTCATGTAAAAGTACAGAAATATGTCTACTTTCAATGTCTTTTAGGTTAGTCATTCTTATTAAAAATGTTAAAAAAATGTTAATTCTAGATTTTTTATCTCTATTTATAGCAAAACTATACTATATTTTTAATCTTTTTTAGAGACTTGTCAAAACAACTATAAATAAACAACTAGACAAATTGTCTAAAATCAGTTGTTGTATAATAAGCTAACTATTTAGAGTTTTTAACATTTTCTTAACACTTGTCTATATTAAAACAAAGTATATAAATAGAGTATATAAAAAAACTTGCTTTATTTAAAAGATTACTAGAATAGTAATAGTTTAATAATTATTTATATATAATGATAGAAATTAAAAATTTAAAGGTAAAAGTTACTTGAGAAGAAAAAGAAATATTAAAATGAGTAAATATTTCTTTTGATCTATGAAAAAATTATTGTTTATTATGAAAAAATTGAAGTGGTAAATCTACACTTTCATCTTTTTTAATGTGACATCCTAAATATGAATATATTTCATGAGAAGTTAATTTAGATTGAGAAAATCTTCTTGATTTAAATCCAGAAGAGAGAAGTGTAAAATGATTATTTCTTTCTTTTCAAAATGTACCTGAAATCAAAGGTATTAAATTAAGTGAGTACTTAAGAACTATTTATAATATAAATTTAAAAAATAATTCTCCTGAGGTAAAAGAATTATCTCCATTTATATTTAAAAGATTTATTAAAAAATATTTAGCAGAGCTTGATATAGATGAAAAATTTTTGGATAGGGAATTAAATGTATGATTTAGTTGATGAGAAAAAAGAAAGATAGAGATACTTCAAATGAAGCTTATCTGACCAAAGTACATAATACTTGATGAAATTGATTCAGGGTTAGATTTAGATGCATTTAGAACTATTGCTGAGATGTTAAAAGCATTAAGTAGTAATGAAAATACATTAATTATAATTACTCACTATTTTAAAATACTTGAATTTATAGATGTAGATAAAGTATATGTAATGAAAGATGGTAATATAGTAAAAGAAGGTGATAGTAAATTAGCTAAAGAAATAAGCGAAAATTGATTTAAAGATTTATAAAAAATTATGCCAGAAAAAAAACAACAATCAGTAACTGTATCAGATACTTGGAATTTCAAGGATGATAATATAGTTTATACTAATGAAATAATAAAATGAATAAATGAGGAAGTTGTTAGACAAATTAGTTTGGCTAATAACGAACCAGAATGGATGCTTGAGCTTAGACTTAAGGCATTAAAAATATTCAGAGAAAAAGAATTGCCAAAATGGTGACCAGATTTGTCTAAGTTGAACTTAGATGAGATTTATTACTATGCAAAACCAGAAGGAGCATGAGCTAAACAGTCTTGGGATGATGTACCTGATGAAATAAAAAATACTTTTGATAGACTTGGTATTCCTGAAGCTGAAAAGGAAAGTTTAGCTTGAGTTGGAGCACAATATGATTCTGAAGTTGTCTATCATAGTTTAAAAGAAGAGCTTGTTGAAGCTTGAGTAATATTTGATGATACTTCTATTGCAGTTAACAAATATCCAGAGCTTATAAAAAAATATTTTGCTAAATCTATTCCTTTAACAGATCATAAATTTGCAGCACTTCATTATGCTGTTTGGTCTGGTTGAACATTTTTGTATGTTCCTTCAGGAGTAAAAGTAAGTGAACCACTTCAATCATATTTTAGAATGAATAAAAAAGCAGGTGGTCAATTTGAACATACTATTATTATTATAGAGGATGAAGCAGATGCTCATTATATAGAATGATGTTCAGCTCCTAAATATGATAAAATATCACTTCATGCTGGTTGAGTAGAAATATATGTAGGAAAGAATGCAAATTTTAGATATTCTTCTGTTGAAAACTGGAGTTTAGATACTTATAATCTTAATACAAAGAGAGCTATAGTTGAAGAAAATGGTTATATGGAATGGGTATGATGAAATATGTGATCATGAGTAACTATGCTTTATCCTTGTTCAGTTTTAAAATGAGATAATTCAAAAACTGATATGTTAGGACTTGCATTTGCAAATGAAAATCAAAATCAAGATATAGGATGAAAAGTAATACATATTTGAAAAAATACTTCATCAAATATATTGTCTAAATCACTGTCTAAATGAGGTTGAATTTCGACTTATAGAGGTTTAGTAGACATAAAAGAGTGAGCAACTTGAGCTGTGTCTAAAATAGATTGTGATGCATTATTGCTTGATGATAAATCAGTAAGTGATACTGTTCCACAAATAAATGTTATGAATTCTGATTCTATAGTATGACATGAAGCATCAGCTTGAAAAATATCTGAAGAAGAACTTTTCTATCTTCAATCAAGATGAATAAAAGAAGAAGAAGCAACTGGTATGATAGTAAACTGATTTCTTTCACCAATAATGAAAGAATTACCACTTGAATATGCTAGTGAAATGAATGTACTTATTGCTATGGAATTTGAGTGAGGATTTTAGATAAAAGAAAAAATCAGACAAAGCTTATTTTTTAATTAGGCTTTGTCTGATTTGTACAAATAAATACATTATAGTTACTGTAATAATAAGTCCAATATATATAAATAACATAAATAAAGATTCTAGTAAAGATAAATCTTCATCAAGTATAATATTTATTAGACTTTTTTCACTAAGTATTTTAAAAAACACAATTTCTCCTTTTAGCTGATTTAGCTAAAGATATAATAATTAAAATAAAACAAATGTCAAATATAGCAAAAAACTGATTTTATAAATTATCTGAATTTAAAGCTGATAAAATTACTATTGAAAATGATTTAATAGTATCTCTTTTTGATGATCTAAATAATAATTTAGATATAGAAATCTGAGAAAATGCTAGAGTAGAATTTTATTCTATTTTAGAAGATAGGGAAGATTTTAGAATTAATTTTATACAAAATAAACAAAAATCTGACCTAAAAGTAAATTACTTACTTTTATCTAAAGATAATATTAAATTAAAAGCTAAAATATATTCAGAATTATCTGCAGATTTTGTTAAGTCAGATATACAAATTATTTCTATTATTTGAAATGATTGATTTATTGATTTAGATTGAATTATTCAAATTAACGAATGAATTAAAAAAGTAGATGCAAATTTAGTAGAAGATAATTTATTTTTAGGTAATAGTTGAAAAATAAAATGAATTCCTACTTTACTTGTAAGAAGTGATGATGTAAAAGCTAGTCATGCTTGTAAAATGGAAAGAATAAGTGATGAAAAATTATTTTATCTTAGATCTAGAGGTATTGATAAAGAAAATGCTTTATCTGTAATGATTGAGGCTAAAATTAAAAGTTTATTTTTATGTATTTCTATGCTTGATAATGATTTTTATGAAGAATTAATAGAAGAAACTTTAGAAAAAATAAAATAGTTGAATTTTTGTTTTAATAAGCTATATTTATATAAATATTTTTTTAATTTTAGAAATGAAGAATAAAACAAAATTGATAATTATTGCTATATTTTCACTAATAGCATTTTTGAGTTCATTTTATTTAGCTTATGATTGGTTTTTTCCAAAAGAAGTTGTAGTAAATCCATATATACAAGTTGGTCAAATAGTTGAGCAACCATCAAAGATATGTGATATAAATACTTTATTTTCATGTACTAAAGTATCAAATAGTGAATATTCTAAACTTTTTTGAATACCTTTTTCTTTATATGCTATGTTTATGTTTAGTATAGTATTTATATGAAGTATAATTGGTCTATTTAAAAATTCTGATTATATGCTTAAATTAATTACTATACCTAGTTGAGCATGAGTTATTACAAATTTTTATCTTTTTTATTTAGAGATATTTGTTATTAAAGCATTTTGTCCTGTTTGTATAGGAATTTCTGTTTTACTATTTTCTATATTTTTTATTTCTTTATTTCATAGTTTAAAATGTACAACGAAACAATAACATATTATTCAAAAAATCCATTTAATAAATTTGAAATGGATGATTATGATGTTGAATATTATGAAGAAAATGAATTGTGTTGAGATGACTTAAAAGTATTTTTAAAAATAAAAGATAATACTATTGAAAACTGGAGTTTTACATGAGATACTGCTATAATTACTACTGCTTGTTGATGAGTATATTGAGAGAGTATTATAGGAATGACATTAGATGAAGTTTTAGAATTAGACTACAATTATATAGTTGAATTAATTGAAGAAGAAGTAAGTGATAGAAGGAAAAAAGCATCTGTATTAGCTTTATTAACTACTAGAAATGCTATTCATAAATATTTAAATGATTGAATAGTAGACGATTTTGATGATGTAATTCCTAATTAATTAATATGTTAAAAGTATCAAAAAAATGATGATATGCTTTAAAAGCAGTATTATATGTTGCTGAAAATAATAATGAATTAATAAAAATTTCAGACTTGTCTAATAATTTAAATATATCAGAATCGTTACTTAGAAGAATTATCTCTGATTTAGATAAATCAGGTATTGTAATGACTATTAAATGAAGAGTTTGATGAGTTAGGTTATGATTGGAAACAAAAGATATTTCTGTTTACGATATACTTAATTCTGTAGGAGAGGAGTTATGAATTGCAGATTGTACAAAATGACTTATGTGTGAAAATAGTGAAAATTGTTCAACAACAACTTTATTTTGAAATTTACAAAAAAGTTTTAATTGAATATTAAAACTACAAACTATTGATAAAATTATAAAATAAAAAAAAGAACTAATATTAATTATTAGTTCTTTTTTTATGAAGTAATTATACTTCAGTATTCATATCAATTTTAATTGAAGGTCCCATAGCATCACAGATATATACAGAATTGATGTATTTACCTTTAGCACCAGTTGGTTTAACTTCTTCAATAGTTTTTAAGAAGTATTCTAAGTTTTCTTCTAATTTTTTAGCACCAAATGATAATTTACCAAATACTGCATGAACATTACCTTGTTTATCAGTTTTGAATTCAAATTTACCAGCTGCAATTTCTTTAATAGCAGAAACTAAATCAGGAGTAACAGTACCAGCTTTAGGGTTAGGCATTAAACCTTTAGGTCCTAAAACTCTAGCAATTTTACCTAAGTGTCTCATCATAGTTGGAGTAGCAACACAAACATCGAAATCTAATTTTGTATTACCATTAGCAATATCATCAATTAATTCAATACCACCTGCAATAGTTGCACCAGCAGCTTTTAATTCATCAGCATTACCATCAGTGAAAGCACAAACAGAAGCAGTTTTACCTGAACCGTTAGGTAAAGATATAGTAGTTCTGATTATTTGATCAGCATGTTTAGTATCTAAATTTAAGTTAAAGTGAATTTCAACTGTAGGATCGAATTTAACTGTGTTAGTTTTTTCTAATAATTCTACAGCTTCTTTAACTGAGTAAGCCATTTCTGGGTTAATTAACTCAACAGCTTTTTTATATTTTTTACCTCTTGCCATTTTTAATTGTTTAATAAATAAAGGTTTTAACGACGGAATTTAATCAACGTCTTCCTTTTCAGGTAGCGGAATTATATATAAAAAAAATAAAAAGTAAAATGTTTTTTACTTCTTATTTTTTTTTACTTTATCTACTGGGTCATATCATCATTTTCACCAAGGCATACATCTCATTATTCTAAAAAATCCTTTTATAGACCCTCTAAGTGCTCATTTTTTTTCAACTGATTCTATCATATATTCACTACAAGAGGGAATATGTTGGCAATATGGAGGATTATCCTTTGCCCAGAAACTATGATCAGGAGATAAGTATTTTTGATACTGTTTTACTATTTTTATAATAGACTTTTGGAATATATTCATATTTTTTATATTAAAAAAACTTCTATAATATTATAGAAGTTTTTAATTATTTAACAAATTTTACAACATTTGAAAATACAGTTGGATTTGAAATAGCTAAGTTTGATAAAACTTTTCTATTTAAATTAACTTTTTTAGTATATAATCCGTTAATTAATTTAGAATAAGTAGTTCCATTATCTCTAGCAGCAATATTGATTCTTACTGTCCATAGTCTTCTGAAATCTCTCTTTTTTCTTTTTCTACCAATAAAAGCGTTTTGACCAGCTTTCATCCAAGCATTTTTAGCTCTAGAGAATACTCTAGAATTTAATAGTCTATAACCTTTAGTTGCTTTAAGTAGACTTTTATGTCTTTTTCTAGTCATTAGACCTCTTTTAACTCTAACCATCTTTAGTTTTTAGTTTATAATAAAATTAATATTGTTTTTACCTTGCTTATGCGTGAGGTAATTGTTGTCTGATTTTTTTGTTTTCTGCTTTAGAAACAATTAAACCATATTTATTTCTTCCTTTAGCTTTTTTAGTTTTATCACTTAATAAGTGTCTTTTCCAAGCTTTAGCTAGTTTAAATTTACCTTTAGCAGTAACTTTAACTCTTTTTTTAACTCAACTTCTTGTTTTTAAAGTCATTGTTCTTTAATTACAGTATATAAATTATTTAATTGGTTTTAACATAGCAATAAAAGTATTTCAATTTTTTCTTACTGCTCATTCAAGCTTATATGTTTCTGATAAACTTTCAACAAATGTGTCCATTTTTTCTGCAGCTAATGCAGAATAATGATTTTCTCTTCATCTTAACATAAGACTAACCTTAAGTGGATGATGAGCTGCTCAAAATTTTTCAGCTTGTTTTTTTCTAATCTCTAAATCATGATCTCAAATTTTATAAGTAATTCTTATAGTTTTTAAATCAGGAGTTTTTGATTGTTGTTTTTGTTTACTAGCTTGTTTCTTTACTCTGTATAAATGTTTTCAATAATCCAACATTTTTACAATAGTAGTATCTCAATTTTTTCAAATTTCCATTAAATCTAGTTCTTTTTCTTTAGCTAATGCTTTAGCCTCAGATAAAGGCATTTCACCAAGATTTTCACCTTCGTCAGTGATGATTTGAACTTTTCTAGCTCTAATTTCATCATTTAATGCATTTTTTTTATCTTTCAATGTAATTTATTTAATAATTAAGATAATTCTTTTATCATTCTAACAAATTTAGCTTTTTTTCTAGATCCGTTGTTTTTGTGAATTATATTCTTTTTTACTAATTTATCAATAATAGATTGTAATCCTGATTTAACATTTTTACCGTCTTTATCTTTTTTATTAATTAAGATTTCTTTAGCAGCTTTAGCGTCTTTAGCTTTTATAGCAGCTTCAAAAGCTACTCTAGCTTCTCTATACATAGCTCTGAAATGATTATTTCTAGCTTGTCTTTTGTGATTTTGTCTTAATTGTTTTTTAGCTGATGCGATTAATGGCATAAAAATAATTGTTTAAATATAAAATTGTTTTTGCGATTAAATAACCAAATTTGAGGATAGGATTATTTAAATCAGTCTTCTTCGTGCGAGAAGTATATAGATTGTATGGGAATAGTCAAATTTTTTTTGAAGAAAAAATGAAGAAAACTATCTAAGTTCTCATCATTTTTTTTCTACTTTTTTAACTATGTTATTTATTAGTTCATTTTTCACTTTATCATCTAGAGTTCATTCTAGTGATTGAATAAAAATTTTGAATGTATGACTTCTTTTTCATGGAAGCTTTTCTTCGTCTTCATATATATCAACTAATTCTACTTTTGTTATTAATTTTGAATCAGTTTTTTCAATTGTAGCTTTTAAGTCTTTGTTTTTAACTGATTTATCTGCTACAAAATTTAGATCAAAATTATTTTCTTGAAAGTTAGAAACTTCTTTAGCTTTAGTAATAGAATATAGAGCGTCTTCAATTTTTGAAATATTAATTTCAAAGTATCAGATTCTATTATTTATTCAAAAATTATTTGATACTTTTGGATGTATTTCTCAAATAGTTCATACCTCTTTACCTCTTATAACTATAGAAGCAGTTCTTCATGAATGTGCAAAGCTAGGAGTAGTTTTACATATGTCGTACATATATTTAGGAATTCATACAGTTTTAAAGAAATTTGAAACTGTATTTTGAATATCATAATATACTAAATCTTTATTTGATAATTCAACTCACGCTAGGGAATAGCTTTCTTCTATATCACTTCCTTTTCTTTTGAATACTTTTTCTAATTCAAATAATTTCATCTCAGAAAAATCTCTTATATTTTTTTCAAGTGATAATAATAGATTTGGTATAAGACTTCATCTTAGATGAGTTAATTCTTCCGATAAAGCATTTTTCATTGGAACTAAATCTTCAGTATTTCATAGAGCTTTATTCATTAATTCTTCATTAACAAATGAGTATGTATACATATCATACCATCATTTATCAGTAAAGTAATTCCTAGCATCATTTTTGATTTTATATATATTTGATTGAATAACAGCTCATAAATTTATTCTTGGAACAGTTGCTTCAATACTATCATATCAATCAATTCTTGCGATTTCTTCTGCTATATCTGCTTTGTAATTTAAATCTTTTCTCCAAAAAGGAATAGTTAATTTTCAATCTTTTTCTTCTATTCAAAGATTATTAAGTATATTTAATACATAATCTTTTTCATATTTTTTTCAGATTAGATTATTTATAAAATCTAAATCAAAATCTATTGTTATAGTTTTTTGTTTGTTTTTATATAAATCAGAATATGCAGTTACATTAATTCATTCGAGATTTTTTTCTAATTCAGAAGCTATTAAACTAACTCACCTAATAGGCATTTCTGGAAGAATATCTTTTTCAAATACATTTAATGAATCAGTTCTTATTCATAATCTTTTTGCAGATTTTCTAACTACTGCTTGATCAAAATGAGCTCATTCTACTATTATATTTTTAGTTTCATCTGTTACGCTTGATTCTTTTCCTCAAATAATTCATCCTAATGCTAATATTTTTTCATCATCTGCTATAACAATATCTTCAGTAGATAATTTATATTCAACATCGTTTAATCATGTAAAAACTTCATCTTTTTTAGCATATCTTATTGTAATATTTCCATATATTTTATCTGCATCAAAACAATGAGTAGGTTGCCCATATAAATATAGTGAATAATTTGAAATATCTATTAATAATCATTTTGATGTTACTCATGCAGAAGATAATACTTGTTTTATATATTCTGGAGAATCAATATTAGCTACATTATCTATTTTTAATCAGATATATCTTTTAACTACATCTGTTATTTGATTTTTTATTCATAAATCAGATAAATTAGAAAAATCTTCATTTTCAAATTCAAAATCGAATTTTTCATTATTTATAGTATAGATTTCTCTTATTATTCAGATATGAGAAAATAGGTCAGGTCTGTGATTTATAGCTTTATTATCAACTTCTAGAATAGCATCATCTTTATTTAGTAATTTTGCTAAGTTTGTTCCATTTTCTGCTTTTAAATCACCAAAATCTAAAATTGCTTTTGGATCATTAGTAGAGTAATCACTATCTAGTCAAATTTCTTCTGCAGCACATATCATTCAATTACTTTCAATTCATCTAATAGCTGTTTTTTTCATAGTGATAGTTTCTTCACCATGCCATGAAACAGAAGCTCCTATTTTGGCTACTGCTACTGATTGAGACATTTTTAAATTTGATCCACCACAAACTATTTGTAAATCTTGCTTTTCTCAAACATCAACTTTACATATAGTTAAACTATCAGCATCAGGATGTTTTTCTAAGTTTTTAATTGTTCAAAATACAATATTATCAAAAGATTTTCATTCATAAATAATATCTTCTACTTCAGCTGTATGCATTACTAGATCTTTAGCAACTTCTTCAGTTTCTTTAATGTTTGGAATATATTTTTGTAATACTTTATATGAAATTTTCATTTTATAGTTTAGTTATTTTTTTTAAGTTATGTTATGAAATATATGCAGAAATAGGGAAAAGGCAAGAAAAAAGAGCCATTTTTGGCTCTTTTATTTTATAGGCTATTTTTAATAACTTCTTCTATTTCATTGGCTATTTCAGGATTTTCTTGTAAAAATGCTTTACATTTTTCTCTACCTTGACCTAGTTTAATATCACCGTATGAATAAAATGCTCATGCTTTTTTAATTACACCTGTTTGTGCTCATATATCTAATATTTCTCATACTTTAGATATTCCTTGATTATACATTACATCAAATTCAGCTTCTCTAAAAGGAGGAGCGATTTTATTTTTAATTACTTTAACTTTAGTAAGATTTCACATTACTTCTTTATCCATAGCTACTCATTGTTCAATTTTAGCTTTTCTTCTAATATCAAGTCTTTGAGAAGCATAAAATTTAAGTGCATTACCTCAAGTTGTAGTTTCTGGACTACCAAACATTACTCAGATTTTCATTCTGATTTGGTTGATAAAAATAACAGTAGTATTACTTCTATTAATTGCTCATGTTATTTTTCTAAGTGCTTGACTCATAAGTCTTGCTTGAAGTCCCATATGAGAATCTCACATATCTCATTCTATTTCAGCTTTTGGTGTAAGAGCAGCAACAGAATCTACTATTATTAAGTCGACTGCTCATGATCTAACTAGTGCATCAACTATTTCTAATGCTTGTTCTCAATAATCAGGTTGAGATATAAGTAGATTATCAATATCTACTCCAATTTTTTTTGCATATTCTGGATCTAATGCATGTTCCGCATCTATAAAAGCTGCTATTCAACCTGCTTTTTGACATTCAGCAATAGCATGAAGAGTAAGAGTAGTTTTACCAGAACTTTCTGGACCATATATTTCAACTATTCTTCATTTTGCATATCAACCTCATAGTGCCATATCTAGTCATAGAGAACCAGATGAAAATGTTTCTATTTTTTGTCTAGCGTCATCATCTCATAATTTCATTATAGATCATTTACCGAATTGTTTTTCTATCATTGATAGTGCGTTGTTTAATGCGTCTTGTTTGTTCATAGCAATATTATTAATTATTTAAAGGTTGTTATACATGTTTTAATTTGTATATTTTGAGTATATAAAAGATATATACTTTGTCAAAACTTTTTATATACTTTATATACTTTTTTATTTAATTTTATAATTTGATTTTAGTCATTGTTCTGTTCAGATAACGACTTTATCTCATTTGCATTCAGGGCATATAAATGTATATCATTTTGAATCTGGTCTATCTGCCTTTACTAATTTTTTACAATCTTTACAGTAAAATGATACTTCTCATCTTTCATCAGAAAATGATTCTCTTTTTTCAAATTCCTCAATGTTTATTAAATCTCAAAAATTAGACATTATTTTATTATTAATTATTAAATAAGTTTAAAATAAACTCATAACTTCTTCTTTTTTTTCTTTTAGTTCTATTACATTTAGTTTAACAAGTTCTAAAAATGATCTTAATGTTGCTTCAACATCTGTCATAGCGTCATGTGCTCATATAAAATATTCTCAAAATAGTTTTTTATGTAATTCTCATAATTTGGGTCTTTTATATCAAGGAGAACTAGCCATTTTCTTTGGTAATTTACAAAAATTAGTTGATTCATTCATTGTACAAATAACTTGTTTTGGTTGATATCTATATTCCATATCTAATCTTCTTAATTCTAGTTTAACCATATCTTCATCATATTCTATGTTATGACCTACAATAATATCAGGTTCATTTATATATGTTAATATTTCATCTATAACATCTTCGATATATGGTGCATCTTTTACATCAATATCATATAAATGATGAACTTGTGAAGACGCAAAAGGAATAGGTTTTTTAGGATTAATTATTTGGTTAATTCTTTTAATTTCTTTAAATTTTCAATCTTTTAGTTCCCCTAATATTCATGCAAATTGTATTATATTTGGTTGTAAATCCAGATTAGTTTCTTTTTTATTTATAAATCATGTTGTTTCAGTATCGTATACAAATATTTTCACTTTTTATTTCTTAATTTTTAATATTCTAATTTTAAAAAATTATATAATTTTGTAAAGAGAGAATAAAAAAAACTCCCCTTATTAGGAAAGTTTATTTTTTAATTTGATAATAGTTTCTTCAAACTCTTTCTATTTTATCTTTATTTTGTAGATTCATATAGATAGTTGTTTGTTTAACATTTCTAGTTTTTAATACTTCTTTAGTAATTTCTTCAGTACTCATAGGTTTTCATTTTTTTTCTAAAATGTTAACTATAACATCTAAAACTGTACCTGGAACAAATCACCATTCTTTTAATGCATATATTCATCTACCAATTAATACAAATTCTTTATTTCTAATTAATTCATTGTGAATAGTATTAATCTTAACACTTTCACCTAACATATCAGTTATTTTATTTGAAATATCAACAAAGTGCATTGGCACTTTTTCTTTTTTCATTATATAAACTGCTTTATCTTTAAGTGTTTTTGGGTTTAAAATTTTCCATTTAGTTAAACCTATAAGATTTTCTTCTCAAAAAACAATATCATCAAATAAGTCTAAAATAGAATCAATATATGCTAATGATAATTTTTCTTTAGTTGTTATATTATTAGCAATTAATTCATATAAAACTGTTTTTTCAATAACATCTTTTTTCTTTTTAAGAATTTTTAATGCTTCTTTGTGAACAGCTTCAATAGTTTGTTTATTTGAATTTGGTAGAGAAAAATAAATTTTACAATTTAATTTTTGTTTAGATTTTTTAATGTCAAAATCTGATTGAATAATAACTTCTAATATTCATGCATTTACATTTTTATCTAAATGTAAGTCTTTTATTAATAGATTAGTTAATTTTTCTTTAGATATAACTCATCAATGTAATTCAAGATATTTTTTTGATGTTATTTGAATATCTTTTAATAAAGTTGCTTTAACTATTCTTCCTATTTTTTTTATTCATGATTCTTCTATTTGTCTAACTCTTTCTCTTGTTATTGATGGAGTAAAAGAATTACCAATATTTTGTAGTGTTTCTTTTTCAGAAAAAAGACCAACTCTTTTTTCTATTACTTTTTTTTCTTTTTCAGAAAGTGAATTTAATATTTCACTAAATGAAGTTGTTATGTTTTTATTATTTAGTATTTGAGTTGTCATTCTAATTTATTTAGATAGATATTTCTTATTTAATATATAATTACTTTATAATAAAAGTCAAACTATTTTTTTATTAAAATGGTAATTTCATATTGTCTTCTTTTTTATTTTTTTCTCTATTTTCATTTAGTTTATTTAATATGATTTCTGAATTATCAGAATAATATTCTTTTCTTAATAATAATCATCATGTAAATATTATTACTCATGCTGTCATACATAGTATAACTCATTTTCAATAATATATATTTTCAAAAAAAGTATGTAACCCATTAATAAAACTTAATGATATAATACTAAAACTGATAATTATAAATCAAATAGTTATAATTATAAAATGATTTTTAATTGATATATCAGAATATAATTTAAGTTTTTCTTTATAATTTGTTGAAAAGATTATAAACAAGGGGAATATTAATATTATTATTAATAAAAATCCAATATTTCATGTTAATGAATAAAAAGAATTCCATGATATTGATTTTTCAACATCTTTAATCCAAGGAAAATATAAACTTATAAATCATAATATAATTCATAATATTACAATTTGTTTTGATAATGTTAGATTTATAAGTTTATATTTTATATTTTTTATAATAGTTTTAATATTATTTTGTCTATTTTTTTTTATCACTTTAAAATTTTGTTAGTTTAATAATTTTAAAAACATTAATAATATTTGATATTTTTGCAAATAGTTTATAATATTTATATATAAATTTTTTATAAGCGAAAATAATATCTTATTATGAGAAAAAAAGTATATATAAATAATTCTTTTTTTGATGTCTTAGCATTTTTTCTAAGTTTTATATTTTCTTTTTTTAGAAGTATTAAACTTTTATTTTTTAGTTTAGAAAAAAAAAGAAATATATATTTTAATTTTTTAAATTTTTTATTTAGAGATTGGCCTTCTTATTTTTGGAAGAAACCATCTTTTTATAAATTATTTTCTTTTATATGAGATATATTCAACTTTATTTTTAAAAATAAATAGTTTTAAATATGATTTTAAATAAACACAAAAAAGCTTTTACTCTTATTGAAACGATGGTATGAATTATTATTGTATCTATTGTATTAATTTGATGATTTCAAGCTTTGGCATCTATTAGTATTTGAAAAATTAAATTAATACAAGATACTAATACTCAAAAAGAAAGTTTTTATTTTACAGAAAAACTTTTTGAAATGATAAAAAAATGATGAATAATTGATTATGAAGAATATTTTAATAGAAAAGTAATTTGAAATATAACAACTATGTCATGACATTATGATAAATTATCTTGATTTTGAAACTTTTGAAGTTGAGGAGTAGTTGGAACAAATAATTTTTGAGATTGATTTTATTATTGTCGTAGTTGAAATTGAGTTAATAGTAATATGTGATCATGATGAATTAATCCAAATTTTTGATGTTATGATAATGATTTTAATAATTATGGAAGTTCTTTATTATGAAAACAACAAAGATATTGAGAATATTCATTTCAATTTATAGATTATAATTCAAATTATGATGATGATTTATGAGATGAAGACTCAGATGGGAAAATTATAGGAGATGATGATGATGAATACTTATGAATATGACCAGATACTTTTACAGGATGACTTGATTTAAAAGAACTTTATTTAATAAGTTGAGATAAAAAAGAAAGAACATTGTTTAGATGGAATGTTAAAAAAGATCCTTATGCTCCAGCATCATCTTCATGTAATGTAAATAACATAGTTACATGAACATGATGTTTATGAACAATAGAATATATTAAATTAAAATGAAAAGATCGGTGAATGGATCATAGCTTATCAAATACGGACAGTACTCAATCAGATTGAGTTATAGATACTTGGATAATAGATCAAGACTTTACTTGATGAAATATACAGGTTGCATGAACTTGAGCACTTAATTGGGTAAAATTATTTCCTGATTCAATAAATGTATCAGAATTTAAAATTTATGCATATCCTAACAATGATATATGATATAATTGGAAAAATGATAATGTTTGAAATAATGTTTCGCCTTATATTATTTTAAAAATAAAATTAAAACCAAGTTGGTTATCTAGAAGAAAAATTAAATGAGAATGAAAAGAATTAAAATTTTCAATGACTATAAATTTAACAGGTATTTATAGTAATTAATTTATATATTATTCCTAACCTAAATCTTTTCTTTTAAAATTAAGGGAAAGGGACCATAAAAATATGAAGAAAAATAATAAACAATGATTTACTATAATATTAGCTATGTGAATAGTTTTAATAATAGGTTTAATGGCTTATAATATTTTAGACTATATTATACCATTTTGAAGAGAAGTTAAATGAATAGAAAATAGTTCTAGGGCTTATTACTTAGCAAATAATTGAATAGAAAGTGCTTTATATAATGTAAATTTAAGAAATAATTCATGATCTATAGATGATAGAACAGAATATTGAGAAAATTTTGTTTGAGATATAAGTACTAAATATAATACATTTTCTTCGTGAAATATATTGCCACCAGAATGAGAATGAAATAGTGAATATGATAATAATTGGAATATTATATCACAATGATTACCAATACAATTATCAGTATGAAACTGATATTTATCATCATTAAATGATTTT
>Ga0256843_1001750_pt1 | contig 16633 bp, 15 predicted proteins | sample AlvinellametaG_FD_191572 | JGI IMG/M metagenome (GOLD analysis project Ga0256843, IMG submission 191572) | Pompeii worm associated microbial communities from hydrothermal vent at the East Pacific Rise, Pacific Ocean - Alvinella | ecosystem: Host-associated > Annelida > Integument > Unclassified ... | reverse complement strand
TGAAGCCAATCGACATCGATTCACTTTTATTGATAAGGACTTTGCTATTGATAAAAATTTGCAAATTCTCGAAAATTTTGAGCATAATTTTCCACTGCCCAAAGGAAATGACAGTTTGTTAGAAAAACAAGGTAAAAAATATGTTAAAGATGCTTTTAAACATGAAATAGTGTTATTATTGACAGAAGCTGATAAGTCTGCCGTCATTACTGCATGTTCTCATTCGGGAGTTATAAATATGTATAATAAAGCAAAAGATTTTATAAAAGGAAAACAAATTGATGCTGTTTTTGGCGGTTTTCACACCTACAATCCGGCTACCCGAAAAAATGAAAGTAGCGAATACCTTGATAAATTAGCAACAGAAATTAAACAAAGTCAAGCCGTTTTTTATACAGGACATTGTACAGGAGAAAAGAATTTTAAATATTTAAAAAATAAATTAGGTAATCAATTACAAACCATGCATACCGGAGAAATAATTACCGTAGAATCAGACAGTGGTGACGCGATGCTCGCGTCAAAAACCGGCACATAGTGAAGTAACCGGGCTAATAGCCCGTAGTGACGCGATGCTCGCGTCAAAAACTAGTGACAAAAGTCAATTACGAACAAAAAATAAGACGTCAACCGTTGAGCCCCGTAGGGGTGACATTTTTGTAGCTGTCAACAATGATATCAACCGTTAAGCCCCGTAGGGGTGATACTTTTGTAGATGTCAACAGTGATATCAACCGTTGACCCCCGTAGGGGTGACATTTTTGTAGATGTCAACAGTGATATCAACCGTTGAGCCCCGTAGGGGTGACATTTTTGTAGCTCGTAGGGGCAATATTTTTGAATATAAATTGTAACAAAACATCAATAGTTTAAAACCAAATAATCAACTATAAAAACAATAATCAAATGAAAAAATTTAGAAATGCGATAATTATTATTGCAAGCATCTTGTTAACAATGAGTTGCCAAAACAACCCGAAATTAAAAGCCGGCGAAGGCTTTATTGACGTTCCCGGTGGTAAAGTATGGTACAAAATTGTTGGCGAAGGCGACAAAACACCTTTATTAATTCTACATGGAGGTCCCGGAGCAACATGTTACTATTTAGAACCGTTGGAAGATTTGGCAAAAGATCGTCCGGTTATCTTTTTCGATCAACTAGGTTGTGGGCGTTCAACTTTAAAAATGGATACAACCCAAATGAATATCAAATTTTATGTCGATGAGGTAGAACATGTCAAAAAAGCCTTAAAACTCAAAGATTTTTATGTTTACGGACAATCATGGGGTACTATTTTAGGCGCCGAATATTATTTTGCACACCCCGAAGGTATCAAAGGAATTATTTTTGCCAGTCCGGCATTAAGTGGCAAATTATGGATTAGAGATGCTAATTTACTTCGCAAACAACTCCCCGATTCGTTGCAAGTTATTATCGATAAGCACGAAAAAACCAAAACTTTTGACGATCCCGAATACGAAAAAGCGCTTATGGTGTATTACAAAAGACACGTGGCGCGCAAGCAACCTTGGTCAAAAGGTATCGAAAACACCTTTAAATATATAGGAAAAGATGTTTATACATATATGAATGGTCCCAGTGAATTTACTTTTACCGGTACTATGCAACATTATGACGCTACCAAACGCCTGCCGACAATAAAAGTACCTACAATGTTTGAATGTGGCGAATATGACGAAGCACGCCCTGAAACCACCAAATACTACGCAAGTTTGGTGCCCGGTTCAAAATTTGTCGTAATTAAAGATGCCGCTCATATGACTATGCAAGATAATCCGGAGCAAGACCTTAAAGAAATACGAGATTTTATTGATGGAATTGAAAGTAAATAATTGTGTATGTCAGTCTATCGAAGAAAAGATATGAAGTGTAACAAACCAATAAAACAGATGTCTTTCAATAAAATGTATCTGATGAAAAAACAAGTTTTAATAATATTGATGGTTTTATCTACATCAATAAATTATGCTCAGAAATGTGATTGTTCTTCCAATTTAAAATGGTTAATCGAAACTTTTGAAAAAAACGATGCCGGATTTCAATACATAATAGACAAAAAAGGAAAAAATGCTTATCAGGCTCACAATAAGATTTACATAAATAAAGCCTTAGCTGTTAAAACAAAGCCCGAATGCTTAAAATTGCTAAATGATTGGACGGAATTTTTTAGAAAAAACCACCTGCAAGTCATATTTAATCCTTCTAAAAACCAAAAGAAGCAAGAAAAATTATCAAAAGAAGCAATTATTGAAAAATATAAGAACAGTCCGAAATTTGACATAAAAGAAAAGAAATTTAAAAAATATATTTCTAACTTAAAAAATAAAGATAGTTTTGAAGGTATTTGGCTGTCAGAACCTTATGTGATTGGAATAGTGAAAGACACAAAAAACCCTAATCGTGATTATATAGGATTTATTATTACATCAAAAATACCTTATTGGCAGAAAAATCAAATCAAACTGGAAATTATCAAAAATAAAAACGGCAATTATGATATGAACTATTATATGGGTGATCATTCTGTTAGAAAAATAAAAAATATCAAAATAGCGGGAAATAATTATTTATTGTCAGATTTTATTGTGTTGAAAAGAATAAATCCTGTTTTTAAAACGGATCCGGATACCGAACTATTTTTTAAGTCTTTGTATGCAAGAAAACCATTTCTTGAAAAAATATCAAAAAATACTGTTTTGCTAAGAATTCCTTCATTTAGACGTACAGAAAAAAAAGATATAGACAGTATATTGGCAAAAAATAAACACTTGATTTCGAAAACAGATAATCTAATAATTGATGTAAGAAATAATGGAGGCGGCTCTGATGTAAGTTATGAGAAAATAATTCCTTATTTATACACCAACCCGATTCGCGGATTAGGAGTTCAATTTTTGTCAACCGAATTAAACAACAAAAGAATGATTGATTTTATGAATGATCCTAATTGGAGTGAAAAAGATAAAGAGTGGGCAAGAAAATCATTTGAAAAATTAAATAAGCATATTGGAAAATTTGTAAATCTAAAAGACAAGATTGTAAGCATTGACACATTAGATACAATTTTACCTTATCCTAAGAATGTAGCTATTTTAGTTAATGGTAATTGTGGCAGTACAACAGAACAATTTTTATTAGAAGCAAAACAAAGTAAAAAAGTAAAATTATTTGGAACGACAACGGTGGGGTCCTTGGATATTTCAAATTTATATTCGGTCAATTCTCCCTGCGGTGAATATCAACTATGGTACGGATTAACCAAAAGTTACCGAATTCCGGAAATGACTATTGACGGTAAAGGAATACAACCCGATTACTTTTTTGACAGAACAATAAAACCTTATGAATGGATAAAAAAAACAGAAGAAATATTAAATTATAAATAGGAACTATATACACAAAACAGAATTAGAAATAAATAATAAATCCAAAAGGAAAATTGAAAAAAATAAACAAATACACCAAAATAGTTATTATAATTATTGTATTAGTATTCATGTTTCGTGGATTAATTTATAGAAAATTAGTATTTTATAACAAAATAGGCAAAAGAGAGAATATCAGGTTGATAAACAAAGATTTAGTCAAAATTATAGACAACAGAATTAATCATAAAATATTAAACATTGACGAAATAATAAAAATAACTAACGAAATAACCAGTCAACAATTAAGTTTTTCATTCAATAAAACCACTAGCAATCCAAATGAGATTTTAAAACTTAAAAAGGCTAATTGTATTGGTTATTCGTCACTATTTAACACTATCGGAAACTATATTATTGGAAAACAAAAACTAACAAATAAATATGAATTTATTCATCTGATTGGAAAAATTGAGGTGTTGAATTATGATGTTCATAATTTATTTGATAATGCCTTTTTCAAAAATCATGACTATAATGAGATTGTTAATAAGAAAACTCATCAAAAAATATTTGTTGACCCAAGTTTATATGATTATTTGCGAATTAAAAATGTTACATCTAAATAGAAGATGCACTAAAATCTATTGACAATTTTTTGAATCCCCGGCAAATAACTTTCGCCAAACAAATTCAAATGCACCAGTAACGGATAAAGCTGATAAAGTGGCATACGCTCTTTCCAATTGTTTTCTAATGGGAAAAGCGAATTGTAAATTTCAAAAATTTGTTTATCAAACCCGCCAAACAGATGCATCATGGCAATATCCATTTCTCTATGACCAAAATAAATAGCAGGATCAAACAACACCGGATTGCCTTGCAGGTTGTAAAAATAATTGCCATTCCACAAGTCGCCGTGTAATAATGCGGGTTGTTCGTTAGGAAGTAATTCCGGCAAATTGATTAATAATTGTTCCAGTTGCCTGTTTATTTCGGCAGGCAATAGATTTTTTTGTTGTGCCAAGGCAATTTGCGGTAATAATCGGTGTGTGGTATAAAAATCAGACCAATTGTTTTCGAAAGTGTTTTTTTGGGGCAATTCGCCTATAAAATTATCAAAATCTAAGCCAAATTGCGCTTGGGTATTTTGGTGCATTTTGACCAAATTTTCGGCAAAAAGTTTGGGGTTGCTAACATCTTCAAGCGAAGGAATAAATGCCATCAGCAAAAAACTGACTTCGTTAAAAATACCTGTCTCAAACACTTTGGGAATTTCAAAAGAATCAGTAGCAGACAAGATTTTTAAACCCTTAGCTTCGCTTGCAAACATTGGGGCTTTATCAGTCGTGTTTACTTTGATAAAATAGTCAACATTGGTAGTTGCCAATCGATAAGTTTGATGAATATCGCCACCATAAACTTTTTCGTAGGCACTTAATTTGGTAGGTGAGCCTTCAACTTTGCTGCAAATAGTTTCGATATGTCGGATAAAGTCGGAATGAAGCATAATAATAAATTTAAGAATGAAAAATGAAAAATGAAAAATGAAAAATGAAGAATGAAGAATGAAGAATGAAGAATGAAAATGGAGAATTATTTTTTTGATGTTTTTAAAATTGCGGTTAAAATATTGATAATGTCTTCAACGTCTTTTAATAATTCATTTGCTTTTTCCGGTAGAATGAAATTAGTATCCTTTAACAAACGAAGCCAGTAGTGTGTTTCATTTGCTTCTTTAAGTGAAATTTGCACTTTGTAAATAAAATCTTTTTTACTAAAACCACTTTGGGCTTCTTGGATGTTAGCACCAATGGAAGTCCCTGAACGAAGAATTTGTTTTGAAAGAATGTATTCACGATGTTCTTTTGATAAAATAATATACAACTCTACAATTTTTTTAGCAAAGGCATAAGATTTGTCAACAATAACATTCTCTCTACTCATATTTATAATTTTTCATTCATTTTCCACCCAGCTAAGCATTTTTCATTCTTCATTCATTCCCCACTCAGTTAGGTATTTTTCATTCTTCATTTTTAATTTTTCATTCATTCCCACCCAGCCAAGCATTTTCAATTTTCAATTAACCATTATCAATTGAACTTAGTATGCTTTGGCAAACAATACCCGCTGTTTCGAAGGCTTTCCTGTCAAAATATCAACACCATCTTCAAGCGGATTGTCAAGTGGAATACAACGAATGGTTGCCTTGGTCAATTCCTTAATTTTTTCTTCGGTTTCGGCAGTACCGTCCCAATGCGCCAATACAAAACCACCTTTGGTATTCAACACTTCTTTAAACTCATCAAAACTATCTACTTTGGTAATATGCTCATTACGATAAGTTTCGGCTTTTTTGAATAAATTATCTTGAATTTCTACTAATAATTTTTCGATATATTCAGCAACACCTTCCATTTGCACAAGCTCTTTGCTCAATGTGTCACGACGTGCTACCTCAACCGTTCCGTTTTCCAAATCGCGAGGTCCCACTGCCAATCGTACAGGCACACCTTTGAGTTCATACTCGTTAAATTTCCAGCCCGGTTTATAGTTGTCGCTATTATCAAATTTCACACTGATGCCTTTTGCTTTTAAGTCGGCGACAATAGTTTTGACTTTTTCTGAAATAGCATCCAGTTGTTCATTATTTCGGTAAATAGGAATAATCACAACTTGAATAGGTGCTAATTTTGGTGGTAAAACCAACCCGAAATCATCAGAATGCGTCATGATTAGGGCACCCATCAAACGCGTAGAAACACCCCATGAAGTTGCCCAAACATATTCGAGTTTTCCTTCGCGTGAAGAATATTTTACATCAAATGCTTTGGCAAAATTTTGTCCTAAAAAGTGCGAAGTCCCCGATTGTAAAGCTTTACCGTCTTGCATTAAAGCTTCAATAGTATAAGTATCTTCGGCACCGGCAAAACGTTCTGTTTCACTTTTAACCCCTTTGATAACCGGCATAGCCATAAAATCTTGGGCAAATTCGCCGTAAACATGTAGCATTTGTTCTGCTTCGGCTACCGCTTCGGCTTTGGTTTCGTGCGCCGTATGTCCTTCTTGCCATAAAAACTCAGCGGTTCGTAAAAACAGGCGTGTACGCATTTCCCAACGCATTACGTTTGCCCATTGATTTACCAAAATAGGCAAATCGCGGTAAGATTGTATCCAACGACGGTAAGTATCCCAAATAATGGTTTCAGAAGTAGGTCTGATAATCAATTCTTCTTCCAGTTTGGCATTCGGATCGACCTCAATACCTTTGCCGTCGGCAGTAGTTCTTAATCTGTAATGAGTAACAACGGCAGCTTCTTTGGCAAAACCGTCAACATGTTTGGCTTCTTTGCTAAAATATGATTTGGGAATTAGGAGCGGAAAATAGGCATTTTCATGTCCTGTTTCTTTAAACATTTTATCTAATTGTGCTTGCATTTTTTCCCAAATGGCGTATCCATAGGGCTTGATGACCATCATGCCACGTATTCCGGAGTTTTCGGCTAAGCCTGCTCTGACAACTAATTCGTTGTACCATTTTGAATAATCTTCACTGCGTTTGGTTAATTTCTTACTCATTATTAATAGTTTGGTATAATTCTTGTTCAACTGATAACTGATAAATTGTCTATATTGCGACAAAATATTTGCAAATCTAAGATAATTTTGTAAATTTAACCCTAAATTTTTGTATTATGACACAAACAAATACTTCAAAAATCGGCATAAACTTAATTGCCATGCTTTTTATGGCATTGATTTTTTCTTCTTGCGATAGTTATTATAATGTATCGTCAGATGGCATTTATGGTGACGAAACTGTAGTTGCACGACCACAAAGAACAACAACAGTTGAGGAAAAAGTGGTAGTAAAGAAAAAAGCGCCTTCTGAAAATGAGAATAATTTTTACACAGAATATTTCAAAAACAAGGCTGCCTTGTACAATGAGATTAATGAAGATGATATAGTAACCGATGAGGATGATTACTATTATGAGGGTGATGGGGATAATGATAACACCTACTATACAACAACAAAAAATATATATATACATCACACATATGATTATGCTTACCCTTGGTATGGCAGTTATGCACCTTATTACCGTCCTTACAGACATTGGGGTTGGAGTGTTGGTTTTAGTTGGTATTATGGCCCTTCTGTTTATTGGGGTTGGAATGACTATTATTACAATCCATATACATATTGGGGATATTATCCAAGTTATTATAACTATGGGTATTATGGAAATGCTTATGGATATAATGGCTACTATGGTAATTATTACGGAAATACTTATTACAACAACTATTATTACAACAGAAATCGCCGTCATGTAAGAGGGCGTAGAAATACTTATGCTACACGTACGCCACGTAATTCATCAACGCGTTCAACTCGAACTAGTAGAAATATTAACGCTACTACCACCCGCACAGGAAGGAGTGGCAGAACAGGGCGTATAAGTACATCTCGTACCAATACAAGCCGCATAGGACGTACAGGTAGAACAGGTCGTAACCAAGGAAACATTAGAAGTGCCGGTACTACAAGAAATACAACAACAAGGGCAGGACAATCAACCAGAATAGGGCGTACAGGCAGAATTCGTAGTAATAATACTCGAAACACTGGTACAAGCACCCGAGTTCGTACAGGTAGGTCATCTAGAACAACTCGTGCAACACGTACAAGTACACCCACACGTACTACTCGTAGCACACGTTCAACAAGATCGTACACTCCACGTACTACACGTTCTAGTCGTAGTGGCCGTTCTTCATATGGCAGATCCGGAAGATCGCGTTCATCTTCTTTCGGTAGTTCAAGAAGTAGCAGGTCGCACAGTTCTTATTCCGGAAGTCGTTCTTCAAGTCGTTCTTCTTCATCACGTTCATCGGGAAGAAGTGGTAGATCAAGAAGATAACATATTATCCGTTTTTTTACATTATTACAGCGAATTAAATAATATTTGAATTGATTCGTAAGAAGGATGTACATCTAAAAATTACTTAAAAATTACACAAAATGAAATTACTTTATATAACACTTATTGCCTTATTTGCTTCGCTTACAATATCGGCGCAAACTTTGCAAGACGGATTGCGTTATACCGAAGATGATCTGGTTGGATCAGCTCGATTTACAGGAATGGGAGGCGCATTTAGTTCGCTGGGAGGCGATTTATCTGCTATTGGATTAAATCCGGCAGGCGTTACCACCTTTTCAACAAACAGAATTAGTGGAACACTATCATTTTTTGGCAAATCAAACGATGCTAACTACTTTAACAATACACACGGGCATGATTATTCATCTTTTGAAGACCAAATAGCCTCTTTTGATCAAATGGGTGTCGTTTGGGCTTATCAATCTGATGCTAGTGATTGGAATAAAATAGCTTTTGCTATCAATTATAATAAGACAAATAATTTTGGAAATGATATATTTATTCAAGGATTAAATACAGCAGGAAATTCAGTGACAAATTATTTTTTAGATAGAGCGAATGGAGTATATTTATCGGATATTGAAGTAGATAGCAATGCTGGCGAAACACGCACCGATGTATATCAATGGTTAGGAGAAACATACGGATATGGAGCGCAACAAGCTTTTTTAGGCTATCAATCATATTTGCTCAATCCGGTTGATTCCAATGATCCCAATAATACACAATATACATCGTCGGCCACATTCAGTCAGGTAGAACAGGCTAACAGAATTGCTTCCGAAGGGTCAAAAAGCAGAATCGATATTACTTTTGGAGGGACGTATCAAAAGAAATTACAATTAGGTTTTTCATTATCAACTTATAGTATCGATTTTGTAGAAAACAACCGAATCGAAGAAAAAGGTTATGATGCAGGGTCTGATTTACAATATTTAAAATTCAATAATACTTTACGTGTTGAAGGTAGTGGCTTAGCTTTAAAATTTGGCGCTATTTATAAACTTACCAAAAGTTTTAGAATGAGTTTGGCTTTTCATTCACCTCAATGGTTAGAGCTTGAAGAGACAACCAAACAGTCTATTACAACACGTTTTGCCAATGGCGATGTCGTTTCGGTTGCCCCTGATGCCGAAAACCTTTTTGCACCTTATAAAATAATTACACCTTCTAAGTTTGTAGCGGGCACTTCGTATGTGTTTGGCAAAAAAGGACTCTTATCGGTCGATTATACTTATCAAAATTATGCAAATTTACATTTTAAAGAAAAAGACAGTGATGCTGACACCACTTATTTCGATAGCTTAAATGATTATATTTCAGACAACATGCAAGCTGTTCATAAAATTAATATTGGTGGCGAAATGAAATTAGATAAAATGAGCTTGCGCGCCGGTACATTTATGAGTACTTCACCTTACAAAAATACTGATGATTTAAACGCTGTTAAAGGTTATTCACTTGGATTAGGTTATACTTTTGATGATATAACGATGGATTTATCATATATTTCAACGCAAAAAAAGATTAAACAAACACTTAGTGCCTTGCCGGATGCTGCAACAGTTGACCAAACCACAGGTAAATTTACCTTGGGTATCAGATATAATTTTTAGATAGTAAGAAATATATTTAATATGACGCTTTTGTTGAAAGGCGTCATATTTTTGCTTTAGAGAGTGATTATATTCGTTAAAATCGTGGAACTCCCGAAGTTTTGGGACTTTGATTCCTAATCAAACAGCCACCTTTGCTTACGTTTTTTATTAGCGAAAGCGTAGGTCATTGAGTGAATTTAATGACGGGGCTTCGACACCCCCGAAAACTTCGAGATTTCTCGTTCCTCGACAACATCACTCAGCCACCTTAGTGCAATTTGCATTGAAGTGCCGGAATAGTATCAAATTATTTGATTAGTAACTTAGCGTCTTAGCGAGTAAAAAATCAAAACAAATCATTTCCCAAAAACACTCGTTGTGCTTCGTTATAAGCATTTTCAAAAGCAGTAGTATTGATATTGTTTGGCGCTTTTTGTTGAGTTAAATATGAGAGTAATTTTTCGGTGGGTAAGTTGCCAACCAATTCGTCTTTTGCCATAGGGCAACCACCAAAACCTTTAATGGCACTGTCAAAACGTTGGCATCCTGCTTGGTATGCGGCATCTACTTTGTCAAACCACGATTTAGGATGTGTATGCAAGTGTGCACCAAATTCAATTTCGGGGTATTTCGGAATGAGATATGAAAAGATTTTTCGGATACTTTCGGTGTCAGCAGAACCAACAGTATCAGAAAGTGAGATGATTTTTACCCCCATCGCCTTGACTTTCACAACCCATTCTTCAACTATTTCTTTGTTCCAAGGGTCGCCATACGGATTGCCAAATCCCATGGAGAAGTAGACGTTTACTTGTTTGTTGTATTTGTCGGCAGTGTCCATAATTTGTTTTAAAAGGTCGCAAGATTGCCCAATAGTTTTGGAAGTATTACGCATCTGAAAAATTTCGGACAAGGAAAATGGATAGCCCAAATAATCGATTTGTTTAAACTGTACCGCATCATTTACACCACGCATATTGGCTACAATGGCTAATAATTTGGTGTTGGTTTCAGACAAGTCCAGCGCCTCGACAACTGCTGCGGTATCGCGCATTTGAGGAATGGCTTTGGGTGATACAAAACTGCCAAAATCAATCGTGTCATAACCCACTTCGAGCAAACTTTGAATGTAGCGCACTTTTTTATCGGTATCGATAAAAGTTTTAATGCCTTGCATGGCATCGCGTGGACATTCTATTATTTTGAGTGGTTTTTGTGGCAATGTTTGTCTGTTTTTTGTGTGGATAAATATACATTAAAAACTTTACTTTTTAACTTAGATTTGTTAGTATCTCTTTGTTTTTACCAAAAGCATAAAAACTTTAAACAGAATTATATTCTTTTGTAATTGAACTTATTCTAAATATGTTTTTTTTATTGACCATACAAGCCTCAAAACTTCGGGTAAAATTTCTTTGCGGTGTGTCTGCCGTATTTTCCCGTCTGTCATAGAGCGATGCGCGAAGAAACGAAGCTATCTCCAATAATAAAAAACTGTATTTGCGTACTGTTGATAGGTTCACTTGGAGTGAATCTATCACTTTTTCTGATTGGCCTGTGCCTAATTCAAAGAGACAGCTTCTTCCTCGTTCCTCATCATTGCAATGCCCGGCGTGTTCCGTAACTATTGACGGTGTGTCTCAAAGACACACCGTCAATTTTATAGCGCCTTAGCGAGCGTATATATTTTCTGCAGGAAAAAAACTAGTTGCGAAGCAACAAAACTTATACTTATGTGTCTTATGTGGTTTGATAATGCTGTTGGCTGTTAGCTTTTAGCCGTTGGCATATTTCTTCGTTACCGCACGAATCCATTTGTGTGGTCATCTGTTACAAATCAGGGTTTGCCCCGCGAAAGGATTCGCGCGGCAGCGTGTGGTGAAAAAATTAAGATTTTAAATTTTAGATTTACTTCGTCGTTGATAATAACACTTTGCGTTTTTTGTCATTCTGAACGAAGCTTGCGAAGTGAAGAATCTCAATATTTTAGGTAATACTTATGAGATTCCTCGGCGCTCCTTCGTCGCTTTGCCGGAATGACATGCGTTAAACAACAACAAAAGCGTAGGTCACTGAGTGAAATGCACGACGCTAGGAGTGCAATCCCGAAACTTCGGGACTATCGAAGTCCCGGAACGGTATAAAAATAATCCTTATCTTTATACAAAAATATCAGTATGACCAAAAAGCGTTGCCTTTGGCCCGGAGAAGATTCTCTATATTTATCGTATCATGATGAGGAGTGGGGCATGCCTGTTTATGACGATCATAAGCTATTTGAGTTTTTAACACTCGAAACTTTTCAAGCAGGACTCAGTTGGATAACTGTTTTACGAAAACGCGAAAATTTCAGAAAAGCTTTTGACAATTTTGACTACAAAAAAATCGCAAGATATGACCAAGATAAGTTTGATGAGCTGATTGTAAATGCCGGAATTATAAGGAATAAACTCAAAATAAAAGCTACTATTAGCAATGCGCAAGCGTTTATGAAAGTGCAAGCAGAGTTCGGCTCATTTTCGGATTATATTTGGGCTTTTGTCAATCATAAACCCATTGTTAATCATTGGCAAACAGAAGCAGAAGTGCCTGCTAATACCTCATTGTCAGATAAAATATCCAAAGATTTAAAGAAGCGTGGATTTAAGTTTGTGGGAACTACAGTTGTGTATGCACATATGCAAGCAACGGGCATGGTCAATGACCATATTGTAAATTGTTTCAGACATAAAGAAGTACAAATATGAAAATAGATTTTAAGTGGATTGGCGGTGCAACTTTTATTCTGACAATTGATGGGGTAAAAATAGCCGTCGATCCTGTTTTATGCCCCAAGGGGACGGTGCAAGATTATTTTTGGTTTAAGTCCAGGCGTATTGAAGCGCCAAAATATGAAAATAACGATTTTAACAACATAGATTTATGGCTCATTACTCATAATCACGAAGATCATTTAGACAAAATAGGTTTGTCTAAAATTGATGAAAATGCTACAATAATAAGCAATAGAAACGCTTCAAAAATATTGAAAATAAAGAATAATGTAAGCATTCTGGATTGGCATAATACAAAGGAAATTATCATTAAAGATATGACGATTGCCGTTCAAGCTATTCCTGCCATTCACGGTGTTAACCCTATAAGTGCTTTGTTTGCCGGAAAAGTGAATGGTTATGATGTTACAATTGTTAAAGGTGATGAAAAGGCGAACATATATATCACCGGCGATACGGTTTATAAATCGAAGATAATTAATGTGTTACAGAACAAATCTATTGATTTGCTCATAGCCAATATGGGTGCTGCTAAACAAGGTAGTTGGATAATGACACTTACTTTAAATGCAAAGATGTTACAGAAAATGATTGGAAAATTGCACCCGAAAATGGTTATTCCTGTTCATTTTGGCACTTTTGAACACTACAAAGAATCCAAGCAGAAAATTATGAATCTGCATAATAAAAAGATTCGTTTTATTGAGGTTGGAGAGTCTGTTCAACTAGACCTAAAATAATACAGATGTTATTAATATCAATAACAATAATGGACAATAAATTAAAAAATTATCGAAAGTTAAGCTACATTTTAGCATTTATTTTGTTGTTAATAGCTAGTTGCAAAACAACAAGAAATATCGAAAATGAATTAATGAACATAAAAGAAAATGGCAATGAAATCATAGCGAAATCAGAAGGCGATTTAAACCTTGACGGTATAAATGATTTAGTAATTGTTGTTGAAAATAAAAAAGAAAATATAAGAATTGTAAATGTTTTTATTAAAGATAAAAATGATGGAATTATAAAGAAATTTTCAAATCAAAATATTATTTTATCCAAAGAAGTATCAGCATATGACTTCGATAGCGTTACAATAAACAACGGCAAACTATTCCTAAATTATTATGGCGGTATGTGCCGGCGTGAAAGTCAAACATTAATTTTTGAGTATCAAACAAAAACGAAAGAATTGTCTTTCTACGCATTTAAAGTTTTTACCCATAATGTTTGTAATGAAACAAAAGATGAACAGTCTGAAGAAACGGAACTAAGAGGCATGAAATTTGCTGCATATATTAAGGAATACTGATAATCAAGAAAAATCTTTCCACAAATATTTTTCCAAATTGACGATTTGGTTATCAACAACTTCAATACCTTCTGAAATAAGTAAATTTTGCATTAGATTAACGCCTTGGAAATGCAATTTTCCGGTGAGTAATCCTCTTCTGTTGACCACGCGATGTGCCGGAATATCCATATTATTTTTTTGACTGTTAAGCACCCAACCCACCATGCGTGCACTGCGTTTACTGCCTAAAAATTCGGCAATAGCACCATAAGTACTTACTTTTCCGTAGGGAATTTGTTGTGCGGTTTCAATTACTTTTTGATGGAAGGTTTTTTCGGTTTTCATGTTTTTCTATTTAATCAATGCTTTCATTTCACTAGTAATGTCAATAATTCTTGTGGGATATTTGTCCCGAACTTTTCGTCTTTCTTCTCTTGAAAGTGAATAAAAAGATTTGCCATAAGTTCGTTGGGCATAAAGTTCTCTAAATTCATTTATAATTTTTCTGAGAACTATGTGTATTTTTAAGTAATCAGCAAAATGTACTTCATCATTAATCTCATATTTGATGATATAATCAGGTTTTTGCTCCATCAATTTTTGAAGATGTTCTTTTATTTGTGCATCAGCAATGAGTTCATTATTGATAAATGTTTGTCCTGAATTATTTTGTTTTATTTCGATAATGTTTGAAAAGCTGTTAGCTATTTTAATCGTTTCTTTTATCATAGAGGCATCATCCAAAGGATGCAATTTCATTTTAAATACAAGATTTCTATAAAATTGAACATTGTATTTTCTATTTTTAGGCACTACTGCAAAAGCGACTTTGAGCATATTAACTTTTCTAAGTTCTTTAATTAACTTGTTAACATGTTGCATTTCAATATCTTTGTCGATATATATATGACTTATTACAAAAGGTTTTTCTTCCTCACGTCTGCAGTTTTTAAATGTAACAAGATACACTCCAACATGTTTCAATTCAATAGGGTAGTTGTCAACCAATATAATTGGTTTGTCAATAGTGCTATCTAGGTTTTTGACAAAATGTATTTTAATACTTAATGAATGTTTGTTAATTCTTTGATGTATATCAGACTCGGGTAATTCGAGATGATATTTGTAGAAAGCATTTTGTTGTAAATAATTTTGATTCAATTTATGATAATCAATGATATTTATTTTTGATAAACCGAATGCAAGGGTTGACATAATGATAAGCGCAGATATCATCCACTTTAAACTATGGCGTTTAAAGCTAAGCCTGATGGTATTCCACATTTGTAAAAACAATGCGATAATAATTAAAACAAATAAATAATTATACTGTGGATACAGGCTAATAGCATAAAATCCACCTCTAAAAGCAACGCCAAACATGATGCCGAATGCTAGGGCAAATTTTCCGAAAACACCTGTAACAATCCAGCTTTGCACTCTTAAATCATTGTTGATGCTTGTAATGCGATAATGTTGCTTCTCAAACATTTTTCTAGGTTTGTCAAACAAATATTGAAAACCAACAGAAACACCAAAAATCACTGCTAATGCTGCAAAAAATAAATTGTAGAAGTTGACTTCATTATCCGATAAAATCCACAAATCAAAATCATCTGTTTTAGACATTACCCGAAAAGCTTCTCGAACTATATATAAAAATGCATAAAAAGAAAATGCATACGTCAAGCCAATCAATGTACCTTTGGCAATTCTGATTTTAGAAATCTTAAACGGATTTTTGGCACGTTCGAAACGAATTCGTTTTCCTTTTGAGGTCATGATTATTCTATTTTGTTAATGTTTTGGCACGATTTTTACAAAAAATCACGCCAAAACAAGGACTATTTTTTAATTAACAGCTACCATACTGTCGCCCCGCCGGGGCTATAAAGATGTCATCCCTGCGTGGTTTAAAGAAAAAAATATTTTCCATGGCTACCAACAGGGCGCACCTACGGCGCTTAACAGCTTTTGGCTTTTGGCTTTTGGCAATTTGTTAGCGGAATCTAATTCTAAAATTTAAAATCTAATCCTGATAGCTATCGGGACTAAAATTATTAACCTACCAACAGGACGCACCTACGGCGCTCAATGGATTAATTTATTTTTTACATCTACCAACAGGACGCACCTACGGCGCTCAATGGATTAATTTATTTTTACATTTACCAACAGGACGCACCTACGGCGCTCAATGGATTGGCTTATTGTATCCTATAGAGATGTTACCTCTATGGGGTTCAAAGAAATCACTCTATTGTTAATCCATAAAGATTTCACTACTAACGGGGCACAACGGAATTATTCTATTTCGCGTTGCAAAGCAGTTACACCTTTTTTACTACAAAAAGCCGTGCCTCCTGTACATTTCATAACCAATGTCTCATAATCAACGGCGCGTAATTCGTAATTGATAATTCGTAATTGATTATCTATTTTTTCACCACCAAATTAACAATTTTATTAGGCACGACAATCACTTTGATGAGTTCGTTTTCTGAAAGAATTTGTTTTACTTTTTCGTCTGCCAATACGTTCGTTTCAATTTCGTCTTTGCTCATGCTGGTCGGAAAATCAATTTTATGACGCATTTTGCCATTGACCATAATCGGATAAGTT
>Ga0256843_1001747_pt1 | contig 16637 bp, 15 predicted proteins | sample AlvinellametaG_FD_191572 | JGI IMG/M metagenome (GOLD analysis project Ga0256843, IMG submission 191572) | Pompeii worm associated microbial communities from hydrothermal vent at the East Pacific Rise, Pacific Ocean - Alvinella | ecosystem: Host-associated > Annelida > Integument > Unclassified ... | reverse complement strand
CATCTATTTCACAGAATATTTTTGTTAACATTTTTTTAGTCGTCTCTTTTAGATTTAGTGCTTTAAAACTATAGGACGACTTCTCTTTTTATCTGCTTATCTCTCTTTTTTTCTCGAACTCAGGTTACTAGACTAAAGCCATCGTTTTTTCTTTTAAATATCCACTTTAGAATCGTTTTAAAAACTCCTTTTCAACTGAATATAATCTTAGTTGTGATAAATTATTAATCTATAAGATTTAAGTTAGTATAAATAAAAAAATTAATATAATTACTTAAGAAATTATTAAATTTTAAGGATGACTCAAAGATGAGAAATTTTTTATTGCTCTATTGGTTGAGTATAGGTTTGCTTTTTGCTGTTTTCTACTGGGAGGTCTCTCCAGTTGCGCCTATGCTTAATGGTGTTCAAACCAATGTCACCACATTTTTAACGTCATTGACGTTGCCCAGTGGTATTATGGAGGAGGAGCGTATTATTATTAATCCCCATTATGCATTGGTCATTGAGAAGGCGTGTAATGGAATGATTCCTTATCTCTTCTTTTTAGCTTCAATTATCGCTTTTCCATCAACCTTGCGTCATAAGCTATTTTGGGGACTTTTAGGGTATGTAGTCATTGAAGGGATTAATATTTTACGTATTTGGATTATCTCTATGATGGTGTTGGAACAGAAGAGTAATTTTTCTTTGGCGCATGACTATTTAGGCAATGCTCTTTTAATTATTACTGCATTGGGGCTTTTTGTGCTTTTTGTTAAAAGCAGAAAGTCTCTGTCCCCATTGGCTTACAGTTGAGAGAGGTCATTGAGTTGATTTTTAAGAAAGAGTGAGCCAAGCAGAGAGGTAAGAACAACAAGAATAAGAATACCTATTTGAGTGAGTGATCCCAACGCTATCTCCTCTTGGGTGGTAGGGGGTTGATTGGTATGCTGAGAGAGGGGTGATACGATCTTACTCTGATTGCTTTCATCGGTTGGGAGGGGTTGAGCTACTAATAGTTTTTGAAAGATAATGAGAAGAATTAGCACCTTGATAAGCGGTTCTATCGATTTTTTAATCTCTAACATTTGAAGTCTCCTTTGGGTTCTCTGTCTTTGATATTATAGGGAGAGTTTTCTATAAAATTTGTTAAAACTTAATTTCTTTTTAAAAAAAATCAATATAAATAGATTTTTGATTCATCAGGAAGCGACTCCCCTCTTAACCCCCCTAATGAGTGTTACTTATTAATTTCATAATTTATTGTGATAAATTATGAAATTAGCTGTAAACAATAAGTATATTTTATGATAAATATTACCTTTTGGTATAAAAAATGGCAAAAACAAGTCTTGCATAAGAAATAGTTTTATACTATATAAACCAGACTTATTAAGTAGGCTTTGGTCGTCTACTTAATACGTTGTACAGAAAATAAGGAGGAGAATTTATGCAAGTTGAAGTGTCAAGAAGACGATTTCTTCAAGGTACGATTGCGATGAGTATTGTGGGTGGATCCACGGTATCCACCACCAATCTGTTCGCAAACCATGAGCCTGAGCATGGTAGCGTACCTGAGTCCATTACCACCAAAACAGGAACGGGTGAAGCCAAAGAGGTTGCCACGTTGTGTGAGATGTGTGTTAATAAGTGTGCAGCAATTGCACGGGTTGAGAATGGGGTGGTCACCAAGCTCAATCCCAATCCCATGTTCCCCAAATCAAAAAACATGTTGTGTCCACGGGGAAATGCAGGAATTCAGGCACTGTATGATCCTGATCGATTGAAGTATCCCATGATCCGTATTGGTGAAAAAGGGGAAGGAAAGTTTAAGCGTGTTACGTGGGAAGAGGCGTACGATGCTATTTTGAATGGAACCGATAAGTTCCCTGGTATGGCAAAGATTCTCGATGAAGAGGAGGATAACCGATCGACTTTCCTTTTCTGTGCGGGAGAAGGAATGGCAGAGCATACCTACAAACAGTTCTTCTTGGCATTTGGTTCAGCCAACTGGCTTAACCATGGATCGATCTGTCTGCAAACGGTCTCTTCGGCGTATGGAGTAACCATTGGGGCGTATCCTCAAGCCGATTTGGACAATGCTGAGTACATCATTATGGGGGGAGCCAACCGTGCAGAAGCGATTGTAACCCCTGATACCATGGATGCCTTTAAACGTACCAAAGGGCGGGGAGCCAAACTGATCTGTATCGATCCACGCTTTACCAATACCGCGGCGAAGGCGGACAAGTGGTTAGCCATTAACCCTGGTACGGATTTGGCATTTGTCTTGGCAATGACCTACGTGGTGATTACTGAAGAGCTCTACAACAAAAAGTATGTCCAAGAGAACTTTAATGGGTTTGAAGAGTACAAGCAGAGTGTTCTAGAAGAGAAGTATACTCCCGAGTGGGCTGAAAAAATTACAGGACTCAAAGCCGAAGATATCTATGAAGTGGCACGAGACTTTATGGCACATGCCCCCAAAGCAGTCTACTACCCTGGGCGACGAAGTACCTTTGCGACCAATGATTTCCAGCTTCGACGTGCCATGGCGATCTTCCAAGGACTTGGTGGAGGAATCGACACCAAAGGGGGAGTGATCTTTGGTAAGAAACTCAAACTGGGTAAACATAAAGGGGTGGAACCACTCTATGCTCAAGCCGAAGCTCGTGCGGTGGATAAGGTTAAAAAACGAGAAAAAGGTAAATCTGCCTATAACGATTGTGCGATTGTAACAGGTGGTGGATCGTGGTTGGCATGGCGAAACCGCTTTCTTGAGGATCGTATGCCTTATAAGGTGCGAGGAATGTTTATCTACAAGCACAATCCTATGATGAACATGCCCAACAGCAAAAAGACTGCAGAGATGATGAAGAAGATGGAGCTGACCGTTGCGATTGATACCATGCCCAGTGATACGGTAATGTATGCGGATGTGGTCTTGCCTGAAGCGACTTACTTAGAGCGAACCGATCCGGTTAAGACCTTTGGTGGAGTCGAGCCCTCGATTGCTCAGCGAAACAAGGTAATTGATCCCATGTTTGAGACCAAGCCTGTGATGGAGATCATGCGTGGACTGACCGAGAAGATCTCTAAGCCACTGTGGGAGATTACCAAAAAGTACGATGAGGATGTCCAAGAAACCTTAGCAGACGCAGCTAAAGCCGCAACCACAGCGGAGAGCAACACCACGGTCTCTGCCAAACCCGTAGAGGACGTAGAGGCGGAACTTTATAAAGAATTTGATTTAACCATTCCATTTAAGCATTCTCAAGAAGAGGTGAATGAGCACATGGTTAAAAGCATCTACGGTGAAGAGGCGGTCAAAGCCCTCAAGGAGCATGGGGTATACTATCCCGATATGGAGAACTACTACAAGCCCATCTCGGTGAACATGCACCAATACTATCCTGAGGATAAAAAATACTACACCGTCAATGGTGGTCGACCCAAGACCCGAAGCAACAAGGTGGAGTGCAGTATTGGAAGTTTGGCCAAAAAAGGGATCGATCCTTTCCCTAAATGGCGAGACAGCTATGAGTTCAAAGTTGAAGAGGGGAAATTTAGACTTCTTACCGGACGACACGCGCAGTTTACCCAGAGTGGTACGGCTAACAATGCGATGCTTCGTGATCTGATTATGGAGAATTATCTCTGGATCAACCGACGGGTTGCCGAGCAAAAAGGGATCAAGTTTGGTGACATGGTTGAGGTCAAGAGTGAAGTGGGTGCTACCCAACTCAAAGCTTATCCCACAGAAAAGATTGGTCCCAATATGGTCTTCTTTGTGCATGGATTTGGTGAAGAGAGCAGTGAGCTAACGTGGGCGTATAAAAATGGTGGAAATGATAACGCCGTTATCAAAGACGTGATCGAGCCTGTCTATGGGGCAGCATCGATGCACGAGACCAATGTTGAAATAAGAAAGGTGTAATGATGGCAAGATATGGAATGGCTTTAGATTACAAGAACTGTATCAACTGCAAGGCGTGTGAAGTCGCCTGTAAAGAGGAGAACGGGATTCTTCTAGGAGCAGATAAACATCGAATTTGGGTTGGTGTCAATGATGTAGCAGGTGAGTGGCCCAATCTCAATATTGTCTCCTCTTCGTTTCAACCAAGTCAGTGTCAACACTGTGAAGATGCTCCTTGCCAAGAGGTCTGTCCTACCCAAGCGACGTACACCAACGAGAATGGTGTGGTCTTGGTGGATGCCAATAAGTGTATCTTGTGTACCTACTGCATGGAGGCGTGTCCTTACGATGCCCGTTACATTGATGATCGTACCATGACCGTGGATAAGTGTACCTTCTGTACCGATACAAGATTGGCACGAGGAGAGACCACCACTGCATGTCAAAACACCTGTCCAACCAAAGTACGGACCTTTGGTGATCTGGACGATCCAGAGAGTGAAATTAGCATCCTACTGAGAACCCGAGAACACTTCTCTCTCAAAGAGAACCTTGGGACCAAACCAAAACTTTTCTATCTAACATAAGGGGCGAAGTATGAAACTACAGGACTATTTACCATTAAAAGAGGAGATCTCTTTAGGGTTTGAACTCAGACCCATTACCTTGCTGATTGCATTGATGACCATTGGGTTGATACTTTTTTACCTTTATGGTGTGTTCAACTTTTTTATGCACGGACACCATGCTTATAACGTAACGCGTGAGCATCCTTGGGGATTCTTGGTTGCGTCGTATGAGTTTTTTGTAGCCGTTGCCATGGGGAGCATTGTGACCGCAGCGAGTGGGATCTTTTTTGATATCAAGGTGATTAAACCTTTGACCAAACGGCTCTTGCTCTTTGGACTCCTCTCACTTTTTGCAGGATTTACCGCATTCTTATTTGAGGTAGGACACCCTGTAACCATGGTGATCTACACCGCACTAAGTGGAAACGTGACTTCGGCACTCTTCTGGTTGGGGGTTTTCTATCCACTCTTTATGCTCTTTACGGTCTTGACCTTTGTCTCTTACTCTAAAAACATAGGACCAACCAAGATCTTTGCTCTGTTTGCGATTATCTTTGCAAACTCTTCGGTGTTGACCGCGGGATCAATCTTTGGGTTGCTTAATACCCGACTCTTCTCTAGTGGTATTTTTTATCAGATTGAGTTTATGGCAACAGCAATTTTGGGAGGAATCTTCCTCTTGACCCTGATTACTGTGATGTTCAAAAAGGAGAGTTATGTCGAGGCGGTGGTTGCCTTGAAAAAGGTCTCCATTGCAATTCTTTCACTGCTGTTAATTATGTATATTGTACGTTATTTGGTGGGAGTTTATGGTGATGTACCTGGTAAAGCCGAGGCGATTCACTACATCTATACCAGCAAGAACTTCTTGATTTTTGAGTTGGGATTGGGTATAGTGTTCCCGCTTTTTGTCGCAGCGTTTGGCTCACATAAAAAGATTGGTATGTTCTGTTTGGCATCCTTTTTTGGTTTGGTGGGGATTATGTTCTCACGTATTAACCTTATTGAGGGCGTACAGTTAGTACCCATGCAGACCATGAAGATCCGAGAGTACCAAGAGGTACCTAGCCTCATTACCAACTATACCCCATCCATGACAGAGCTCGGTATTGGTCTTGGTGCGATTGGGGTTTTTGTGCTTTTTATGTTTGTGGCTGATCGTGTTTTGGATCTGGACGAAGCAAAGGCGTAATGCAGATGATTAAAGGAGATAAGATGAATAAAAATATAGTAACCCTCTCACTGGTAAGTGTCTTGGCACTTCCCGCACTTGCGGGAGGCGATATTGCCACCGATAAGACCAAAGATGATGAGACGGCGAAAAAGTTAGAGAAACTGGAGAAGAAGGTCTCGCGACTGAACAAAAAGCTTAACAAAGTTCGTGCGCATGATGCCTACGATAACATTAAGTTTTCACTGGATTTTAGAAACAGTTACGACAACATTGAGTATACCTATAACGATTACAGTTATAAAGGGGAGGATCTCTCAGGAACCAGTGCTAAAAATGATGGGTTACTAACCTCTCGGGTCTATCTAAACATGAAATCCGCCCCCAATCAGAAGCTCTCATTCCAAGGGCAATTGGCGGCGTATAGCCTCTGGGGAGCGCACCTTCAGTACGATGACCCCAGTTTTAAGAGCTGGGCAGGATCGTCCAAGGCATCGGACACCACTTTTAGAATTCGACGCGCCTATTTTATCTACTCCGATGAGATGGCGGATGGTAAGTTGCCTTACTCCTTTAGTATTGGTCGACGGGCAGCTACGGATGGATTCTTGGCAAATCACCGAGAGAATCTCAAAGATGCAGGTTCACCCTTGGCACACATTACCAACATGGAAGTGGATGGAATCATGGGGAAACTTGATACTGAAGAGTTCTTGACCACGGGTTCTTTTATTAAGTTGGTCTATGGACGTGCCCATGCGGGTGGCGTGGAGTACCTTTATGATGCAGCAGGCTATAAGCCCTATGCTCAAGAGGATGGGGACATCAATGAGAACGTTGACTTTTTGGTTGCCTTAGGAAGCCTCTATAATAATGGTCAGTACAATCTAATGTTTGAAGATGCCTTGATTCTCAATACCAAAGGAGCTTATGTTGCCGGTTCAGCAGAAGCAGAAGCGTTGGGGACAAGCAACAAATCGTTGGATGCAGGAACGGCCAATCTAGCAGCACTCTCCTTGCAAGTCGATGGAGTGGGGGATGAGATCAACGATTTCCTTGACGATACCACCCTCTTTGCTTCGGTGGCGATGAGTACCTACATGCCCGATAGTGGTCATCAGCTTTTGGGCTCAACGGATGATGAGACAGGTCAATCGGTCTGGGTAGGTGCAACGTTTCCGGACATGATCACTGAAGATGGACGTTTTGGAATTGAGTACAACCACGGGTCACAATACTGGACTCCCATGACATGGGCAGAAGACTCAGCCATGGGCTCAAAATTAGCCGTGCGTGGGGATGCGTATGAGGCGTATTGGAACTTTAATCTCTTTGGTGAGAAGAACCTTCCCTCTCAGATTCGCTATACCCATGAGCAACATGACTATACCCCTAACATTCGATGCTCAGGTTGGGTAGCTCCAGTGCCTGTGGATATCGAAGCGGATGATATTCGTGTCTCGGTGAGTTATAAGTATTAGAGATCTTGCAAAACACTTTGGAAGTGGTGCTTTAGCTCCACCAAAAGGGGATGAGACTAAAGTCACATTTCCAAAAACTTAAAAGATGGTGGGTTGAATGGCACTGTTATCCACGCCCCCTTGAGCGGTAACATCGAGAAGATACTGCCAAAGTTTCTCCGCCGCTCCTTGATAGCGTTGGGCACTCTCACAAGCGGGAGCAACCACGCTAATGGGCAGTCCCATATCTCCTCCTTCACGAATGGCCGGTTCAAGAGGAATTTCACCAAGCAGTTGAGTATGGAAGTTCTCAATAAGGGGTTGGGTGGTTCCTTTGCCAAAGATCGCATACTCTTTTCCGCTCTCTGGACAGATAAAGCCACTCATGTTTTCCACCACACCCGCAATAGGAATGTTTAGACTCTTAAACATATCCATGCTTCGAATGGTATCATCAAGCGCAACCTTTTGAGGGGTGGTGACGCAGACCCCTGCGGTTACGGGGAGGGATTGGGCGAGTGCGAGTTGGGCATCTCCGGTACCTGGAGGCATATCAAAGAGCAGTACATCAAGCTTATTCCAGAGGATATCTTCAAGCATCTGCTCAATCGCTTGGGTGACCATGGCCCCTTTCCAGATAAGGGAGGCTCCCCGCTGTACGAGTGAACCGATGGACATTACCTGCACGTTATGGGCAAGAATCGGTTTGATCTTTTGACCCAAAAAGATGGGCTCTTTACCCTCTATGCCCATCATGCGTGGAATATTGGGACCATAGACATCCACATCAAGCAGTCCAACCCGTTTACCCTGCTGTGCGAGGGCAATGGCAAGATTCACGGTGGTGGTGGATTTCCCCACGCCCCCTTTGCCTGAGCTGACCATTACAAAGTGTTGAATCTCAGGCAAAAGATTGCGTCCATTGGAGCTAGTAGGTTTGGGAGGAGCAGGCTGATGAATGGTTAAATGCAGTTGTTTTCCCAGTGATGCGAGACGTTTACGAATCTCTTGATCGAGTTGCTTTTTGATCTCTGGTGCCGCGGAGGGAATATCAATTTCAAGGATAATCTCATCTTCATTGGGGCATTTGATTGTTTGAACAAAACCAAACTCCACAATACTTTTGGTAAAGTTTGGATAGATAACCTGTTCCAAAATGGCTTGAATGGTATTATGTTGGTTCATGATAGACCCCCTATTGGTGTGTAAAAATTATAACAATTATATATTTTTCTTATAAAAAATGCCTTTTATCACAATAAATCCACAAAAAATATTTAAAATATAACTTCAAAGAATCATTTTTATTATTAAAGATGATGCTTATGGAACTATTTATAAACAAAAGGATTCAAATGACAAAATTTACAAGCGTCGCGTTAGCAGCACTTTTAGGTATGGCAGTAATGACAAGCACCGCATCAGCAGATGCCGATAAAGGGCAAAAGATTTACTCTAAAAAACTAAAAGGAACTTGTGGTATGGACGGTGGTAAGTTCGCCGCAAAACATACTCAAGATGAGTGGACTGCAATCATCGAAGATGGTAAATTGGCAGACGAGATTACTGCAATTTGTGGTGATGGAGCCTCAGTAAAAGAGAAAAAACTTGGTGACCTTGGTGACTTTGTTGTTGAGTTTGCTAGCGATTCAGGAAACGTTCCTAACTGTTAATTCTTTCGCTCTACAAACAAGCTCCTTATGGGACTCCCTCGTGTGAGGGAGATCTGTTATCCTAGTATCCAATAACTTCCTATTCCCAAAAGTATTACCGCACTTATACGTTTAAGTACCACACCGATATTGTTCCCCACTTGGCAGGAGCTGCACTGCTTATATTTTTTGGCTTCATGATTCGCATACCAAAAAAATCCCCCCATAAGTAAGAGAACCATGGGTAGGGCGATTTTGTCGTAGGTATACCATGCGCGAAGGGTCTCTTTTGAGAGGTTAAAGAGGGGTAAAAAGAGGGAGATCAGTACCAACAAGAGTAACTTATCCGCAACGCTTATGAAATACTCCTTTTTACTGCTTGGTGGACAGAGGGCATCGCTAAGTTTTGGCATCTCTCCTTTTCCCGCAAGGGCTTGGGTTGCCTGTTTGCGTTGATGAGGTGGAAGACGGTCGAGTAGGGTAGCGTTGAAAAGATAATCAACCTTTCGTTGAAAACGTGCCGCCTCTTTGGGGTCGGTGATGCGTTTGTGGCACATGGTACCTTTGTCATCTTCATAGACAATGCTAAGCGTGGCATAGCGTTTGACGGTAATGGGGTGATTTTTGAAGTAACTGCTTGTCTCCGTTGACTCAAAGGGGTCCGATTGTGTAATAATACGGGGATTGGCATAGGGTACATAGTGCTCTCCCTCTTTTAAGACCATCAACTGGTAGGCTTGACCAATCTGAATGGCGCTGAGCTCATGAAGCTTGTGTGCTTTCATGGTATCAATCATATCGGTTAAAAGTTTTTGATAATTTTCGCCAAATCCACGAATGGGACCTGCATTGATATTGATGGAGGTATCCGGATACTGTTTAAGAGGTTGTACCATAAAAAAGGCTCCTTGACTATAGATAAGAACCATTATAGCCAAAGTGCCATGGATTTAGTGACTTTTTCGGATAATCATTAACATTTTAATATTAATCACCATAAATCGAAAAGCTTGGTAGAGGACACACGTACGTAACCAAATGGCAAAACGTGCAGGTAACATGGTCAATCGGTACTGCTCATGTTTGGCAAAGTTGATCTCTTCGGCTTTCATTTTTCTCCCTTATAGATATAATTTGCCAACATTATATATTAAAAAGTATTAATTTAAGTTGTATTGCAGGAATTAAAATGAAAAAATGTGTTTTTTTATTAAAAAAATGGTGTAGAAATGGATGAACAACCGCCAGAGGGGGATCCCCTCTGGTAAAGGCATTAGTGACTCTTGCTTACCACAATCAACATTTTAATGTTGATCACTAAGAATCTAAAAAATTGAAAAATCACACAGGTTCTTAATTTTCTAGCAAAGGCACCAGGGATCATGGTCAGTGTAAACTGCTCTTGTTCAAAGTTTTTCTCTTCGGGTTTCATTCTCTTCTCCTTCTTTTAGTATAATTGGTATGGGGCTTATTCAGGGATCAATGTCCAGCCTGGTCTAAGCTTGGCTTTCCAGATAAACATGTGGTGTAGGATGTGTTTAATCCAGTGTCCTGCCAAACCAATCTCTCCAAAGGTATAGTCGGTATCTCGACCGGTTCCAGGGTATTTTTCAAAATCAGGAACAACAGGGTAAACGGTCATGGCTGCCGCGGTTCCTGAAGTGAGATCTTTACCTGCACTCGCTACACACGCTGCACCCATCTCTGCCATAGAGGCTTCATGAGGTTTTGCGTTGGGGTCTTTGATCATGTCACAGATGGTATACGCAACCGCTTTACCAATAATACCCGCTGGCATACCTGTTCGTGGTGGTGTTGGGTTAATAGGCGTACCATTGACCGATTTCATAGGTTTAGAGATTAGGTGTGGTGGTGCAAACGCGATTCCTGCTGCAAAGATGTTTTTGTAATCAGGATTTTGATAAGTTCGTGGCCAGTCACTTGCTTTCCACTCTTCGTAAGGCTTAGCGGTGTAGTCTGCATCAACCTTCATAAAGCCATTGGGAGCAAAGAGTTTATCGGTCATATCGGAACCATCTTTGGCATAGGCTTTTAGTCCAACACCAGAGAAGGGGGGAATCAGCATGGCAAAATCAAACTCTTCCGTTCCTGTGCTACCATCAAGCAGTTCGTAGTGTACTTTTCCTGCTTCAACCTTATTGACATGAGCACCAATAATCCATGGCACGTCACGCTCCGCAAAGAGGGACTCAGCAAAGAGTTTAGAACTTACTACATAGCCACCCACTTTCATGTGTAGACCACCCATACCAAAGTCACCCATAAAGGATTCATTGGAGATCCATTTGATATCAAGCTTATCTCTTACGCCGGCTTTGTTGGCCTCATGCTCAATGTTGAAGATATACTCAAACGCTGCCCCTTGACAGGTACACATACCGTGACCGGTTCCAACCAAGATCTTTTGTCGCTCACCCTTTTTGGCTTTGTCAAAGATTTTTTGAAGCTCCTCATTGGCATGAACCGCGTGATCAGCAGTACAGACAGAGACCGTATGCTCACCCATTTGCCCCTCACCATTTCCAAGCCCTTCAGTAGCATCAAAGTTCAGTTTTGGTCCAGTGGCATTGACCAAGTAATCATAGGTAAGCTCTTCGGTTTGCCCCTCTTTGCCTTGACCGGTATACTCAATGGTGATGTACGGTGTTTCGTCACCGTTTTTTCCCTCTGGATGAATCGATACCGCTTTGGCCTGTCGGTAGTCGATTCCTGCCTTTTTGTAAATGGGTGCAAGAGGGAAGACCACATCCTCTTTGGTCATTTGACCCACACCCACCCAGATATTTGACGGGATCCAGTTCCACTTTGAGTTCGGCGTGACCACTACCACTTCGTGCTCTTTACCTAGCCATTTTCTTGCAAATGTTGCAGTAGTGTGACCGGATACACCACCTCCCATTACGATTAATCGTGCCATAGCTTTCCTTTGTTAAATTGATTTATTTGTAATCTATTATAGATTTAATCAATTTAAATGAATATTAAACGTCGTTCTTTTTTGATAAAAAAATAAAAAAACTACACATGATCTATCATAAACATAACTTATCGTTATCTTTTTGATAATAATAACTTTTGATCATAACATTTATAAATATGGTCTATTTTTTTGTGTTCACTTTTCACTTTTTCTAAGGATTGACGCAGAGTTAAAGCTTATTTGAAATACAATTAGCCTCTAACTTTTGGAGTACGCTGATGCATCGAATAAAACTGCCCATCATTCTATTGATCTGGCTCAATCTGCTTATGGCACAGCCATGGAATAGCCCTCAAGACTTCGAGAAAAGCAAGCAATCTACGCTCTTTGGCTCTTTCTCGTTGCCCTATAAACATCTCGATCCGGTGGTCTCTTATTCTAAAAGAGAATCGGTTATTATAAGTAATATCTATGAACCTGTGGTGGGGTACAACTACCTAAAACGTCCCTATACGTTAGAGCCACGCACGCTGGTGAAAATGCCTACGATCACCTACCTTGATGCCATGGGCAATGAGGTGAATGCCTCCGATCCCCGCATGCGATTTTCACGTTATACCTTTACGTTACGAGAGGATATTTACTATCAGAATCATCCCGCCTTTACCCACCTTTATGATCAGCTTACTCCCTCCACACTCAAAGGAATTCACTCCATTCGAGATTTTCCACAACAGGCAACCCGAAAGCTCAATGCGTACGATTACACCTATGCGATTAAACGCATGGCAGTACGACAGAACCATTCGCCCATTTTAGACATTATTCAACAGTACATTTTGGGATTGGATACGTTTTCAAAAACCATAACTGAGGTAGCCAAGACCCAAAAAGCTCAGCATCAGCCCCTTGATCTACGTCCTTACCATATCGAGGGGGTCAAGGTGCTTGATGCGTACACCTTTAGCATCACGCTCAAAGGGAAATATCCCCAGTTTCTTTACTGGATGAGCATGAATTTTTTTGCCCCTATCCCATGGGAAGCGGATCTCTTTTATCAGCAAGCGGGGCTGATTGCCAAGAACATCACCCTCAATGAGTACCCCGTGGGTACAGGAGCGTACTATCTTGCGGAGAATAACCCCAACAAGCAGGTACGACTAGTGGCCAACCCAAACTATCATGAGGCTTTCTATCCTACCCTTACGCCCCATGAGGCAAACGCTTCAGGGGTCCCTTTGGCATTGCTTGAGGATGCGGGTAAACGGCTCCCATTTATCCAAGAGGTAGTTTATGCACTGGAAAAGGAGAGTATTCCACTCTGGAACAAGTTTTTACAAGGCTACTACGATGCCTCTGGAATCAGCTCAGAAGCGTTTGATCAGACCGTAAGCATTGCCTCTAATGGGGAGATGGGTCTAAGTGCGTCGATGAAAGCACGGGGCATTCAACTCAAATCCTCCATTGATCCAAGCATCTTTTATCTTGCCTTTAACATGGAAGATTCCATTGTTGGGGGCTACACTCCCCAAGCCAAAAAATTACGTCAAGCAATTAGCATCGCCCAAAATGAAGAGGAGTACATTAGCATCTTTACCAATGAACGGGGTATTCCCGCGCAAGGTCCTATTCCTCCTCAGATTTTTGGCTATCAATCGGGTCAAGCGGGGTGCAACCCTTATGTCTATAACTGGGTAGAGGGAGAGTGCGTACGAAAATCGATTGATGAAGCCAAACAGCTTTTAGCCGAGGCGGGTTATCCTAATGGTATCTCAAGAGAGACCGGTAAGGCGTTGGTTCTTTATTATGATACCACCGCTTCAGGTCCGGATGATCGAGCTTTGATGGATTGGCGACGTAAACAGTTTGCCAAATTGGGGATACAGCTGGTGATTCGGGGAACCGATTATAACCGTTTTCAGGATAAAATTCGATTGGGAAAAGCACAGCTCTTCTCGTGGGGGTGGAACGCGGATTATCCTGATCCTGAGAACTTTCTGTTTTTGCTCTATGGTCCCAATGGTACGGTACGCACCAATGGGGCGGGGGTTAATGCGGCAAACTACAGCAATCCCCGTTACGATGCACTTTTTGATGAGGTAAAAACCATGGAGAATACCCCTGAGCGTCTTGCAAAAATTCAAAAGATGGTACGTATTCTCCAAGAGGATGCTCCTTGGGTCTGGGGAATGCACCCAAAATCCATGGCACTCTATCATGGATGGGTGCACAATGTACTGCCCCATGCCATGAGTGATGATACCATCAAGTATAAACGGGTGGATCCTAAACTTCGGGTTGCCCAGCAGGAGGCGTGGAATCAACCCGTAACGCTTCCCTTGGTATTGCTTGTACTTTTGCCGTTATTAACGGCATACCCCCTCTATCGCGCTTATCAATCTCGACAACGTACGGTTATTAAGGAGGCTTAAATGTTGCGCTATATTATTAAACGAATACTCTATGCAATTCCCATTCTAATTGGGGTTAATCTGATTACCTTTATGCTCTTTTTTATGGTTAATACGCCCGAAGATATGGCTCGGGCACAGCTTGGAGCCAAGCGGGTAACCCCTGAGATGATTGAGGCATGGAAGGTTGATAAAGGGTACGATAAGCCACTCTTTATCAATAATAAAGCTTCAGGTGTGGCAAAGGTGACCGATACGCTTTTTGTGCAGGAGTCGTTGAAGCTTTTTCGTTTTGATTTTGGGCTCTCCGATGCCAATCGTAATATTGCTGAGGATATCAAAGAGCGCATGATCCCCTCACTCTCCATCGCTCTACCGACCTTTTTTATTGCCTTAATTACCAACATCTCTTTGGCACTGCTTCTAGTTCTGTTTCGTGGGTCAGCACTGGATACGGGGATGATGATGGTAGCGGTAATGATTATGTCCATCTCAGGGCTCTTTTACATTATTGCTGGGCAGGTGCTTTTTTCTAAGATCTGGCACTGGGTTCCCATCTCTGGCTATGCGGAGGGGTGGGCATCGATTAAGTTTGTGATTTTGCCCATTTTTATTGGGGTCTTTGCAGGGTTGGGGTCAGGAGTACGGTGGTACCGTTCGATCTTTTTAGAGCAGATCAATCAAGACTACGTACGGACCGCACGAGCCAAAGGGCTCTCGGAGCTTCGGGTAATGTTTGTGCATGTGCTCAAAAATGGTATGTTACCGATTCTTACAGGCGTGGTGGTGGTTATTCCTACGCTTTTTATGGGAAGTTTGATTATGGAGTCCTTTTTTGGGATCCCTGGGCTTGGAAGCTACACCATTGATGCGATCAATGCCCAAGATTTTGCCATTGTTAAAGCGATGGTCTTTTTGGGGTCAGTGCTTTATATTATAGGGTTGGTTTTAACCGATATCTCCTATACCCTGTTTGATCCTCGTGTTACCTTGGGAGCCTAATATGCGTTTAACCTTTTTATGGACAGATACGATGGTGTGGTTGCTGGTGATTGCTTTGGTTGTTTGGGGGTGGCATCTCTCCAAGTCCCGACAAGTGCAACAGCAGTGGCAGGATGTTTTTCAATCGCATGTGGCGGTGATCTCAGCGGTAGTGTTGCTCGTTTATCTTCTGTTTGCTCTGTTGGATTCAGTACACTTTTATGCTTCTAGTGGGCGTGAGATGGTGAGTCTACTGGATCTGCTTTTTGAGTATCAGACTCAAGTGAGCGAGCGTACCTACTCCGCACCCTTTGCTACGGTCGAGTATGCTCAATCATTGGTGGTCAAAGATGGCATCAGTCAGCAGATTTATTTACCGCTTCAACATGTCACAGGTGCATCGATTCCTCTTCAGACACTCTGGGCACTGCTCTTGGGTGGGGGCGTGAGTGGGGGTATTGTCTTTGTGCATGCTCGTTGGAGAAAACGCCATTCTAAAGAGACGCTTTTTCCTTGGAAAACAGCGTATCTGAGCCTCACGTTTTTGATTTTGCTCTTTACATGGCTTTATGTTTTGAGTTTTGATTATCATGTTTTAGGAACCGACAAGGTTGGTGGGGATGTCTTTTATCAGAGCCTCAAAAGCATTCGAACGGGGGTTTTAATTGGTGTGTTGACCACGTTGGTTACCCTGCCATTGGCGATCTTTTTGGGGGTGAGTGCAGGATTCTTTCGAGGCTGGGTGGATGATCTGATTCAATACATCTACACCACGCTCAACTCCATTCCTTCGGTACTCTTAATTGCTGCGGCAGTTTTATTGATGCAGGTGATTATGGACAATCACCCTCAATGGTTTACCACCACTCAAGAGCGTTCAGATGTTCGTTTGCTCTTTTTAGTTTTGATTTTGGGGATTACCTCGTGGACAGGACTTTGTCGGTTGCTTCGAGCCGAAACACTCAAACTCTCACAGGTAGAGTTTGTGACCGCAGCACGGGCATTTGGGGTGAGCAAATTGGGCATTATTCGTACGCATATTATTCCCAATTTGATGCACATTATTCTTATCTCGGTGGTGCTGGATTTTTCGGGATTGGTACTCACTGAAGCGGTACTTTCGTATGTTGGGGTAGGGGTGGATCCTACCATGTATTCGTGGGGTAATATGATCAACCAAGCCCGACTCGAGATGGCACGTGAACCGATGGTCTGGTGGTCACTCTTTTCGGCTTTTGTTTTTATGTTTGTGCTGGTTCTTTCGGCAAATTTGCTCTCAGATCGGATTCAGATGGTTTTGGATCCGCGAAATAAGAGAGTGTAGAGTATCTCAGATGGCTCCTGCTATGGTAATGGATTTGAAATAGACTGCTTTTTTAAAAATAAGCTCTCTGTAGGTTGATGCCAAGATCGCACTGGGCTCGGCTACCCCTTTGAGTCCAAAAAATTTGGTCGAAGCGGAGGGAGAGAACTGCTCTTGGAGTCTATTGATGGATGCTTTGTCAAAAAACGTTATGGGGAGATGATGTTTTTTAACAAAATCCAAGAGTCCTG
>Ga0256843_1001746_pt1 | contig 16642 bp, 15 predicted proteins | sample AlvinellametaG_FD_191572 | JGI IMG/M metagenome (GOLD analysis project Ga0256843, IMG submission 191572) | Pompeii worm associated microbial communities from hydrothermal vent at the East Pacific Rise, Pacific Ocean - Alvinella | ecosystem: Host-associated > Annelida > Integument > Unclassified ... | reverse complement strand
AGTATTCCTGAGCCAGAGGGTGATGCAGCAAATCCACTTCAAGCACAGGTTTTCACACTTGATTATGATAACTATGTTGGTAAGATCGGTATTAGCCGTATCTTTAATGGTACAGTTAGAAAAGGTGATAACGTTATGCTTGCAAAAGCTGACGGTGAGATGGTAAAAGGTAAGATCTCTAAACTTATTGGATTTCATGGTCTTAATCGTATGGAGATTGATGAAGCTGAAGCAGGCGACATTGTAGCATTTGCTGGTATGGAGACTGTTGATGTTGGAGATACTGTTTGTGATCCTGCAAATCCGGTAGCACTTGACCCAATGCACGTTGAAGAGCCGACACTAACAGTTGTTTTTGCTGTTAATGACTCACCACTTGCTGGTAAAGAGGGTAAACACGTAACGTCAAACAAACTACGTGAGCGTCTTGAGTTTGAGATGAATACAAACGTTGCAATGAAGTTAGAGACTATTGGTGAGGGTAAATTTAAAGTTTCAGGTCGTGGTGAACTTCAGATTACTGTTCTTGCTGAAAATATGCGTCGTGAAGATTTTGAGTTCTCTATCTCTCGTCCGGAAGTTATTGTTAAAGAGATTGAAGGGGTTAAATGTGAACCATTTGAACATCTTGTAATTGATGTTCCTGAAGATCTGAGTGGTACTGTAATTGAGCGTCTTGGTAAACGTAAAGCTGAGATGAAATCAATGCTTCCAATGGGTCAAGGTTTCCAACGTATCGAGTTTGAGATTCCTGCTCGTGCACTTATTGGTTTTAGAGGACAATTCTTAACAGATACAAAAGGTGAGGGTGTAATGAATCACTCTTTCTTAGAGTTTAGACCATTTACAGGTGCAGTTGAGTCTCGCTCTTATGGTGCACTTATCTCTATGACTGCTGGTTCTACATTAGCATTCTCACTCTTTGGTATTCAAGATCGTGGTGTACTTTTCATTGGCGTTCAAACTGAAGTCTATGAGGGTATGATCGTTGGTGAGCATTCACGTTCAAATGACCTTGTAGTGAATCCTATTAAAGGAAAAGCACAGTCAAATGTACGTTCAAGTGGAGCTGATGAAGCTATTAAACTTGTTCCACCGCGTGATATGTCTCTTGAGCGTGCTTTAGAGTGGATAGAAGACGATGAGCTTCTTGAAGTAACACCTAAAAACATTCGTATTCGTAAAAAATACCTTACTGAAAACGAAAGAAAACGTCACTCACGCAAAACAAAATAATTTCTTTTGTTCGTATCTACATCCCTGTAGATACGTCCACAAAAGTAATAAATTTGTAACCTTTATTCTATAAAACTTCCCTCTTAACTCTTTATTCACCACAATTTCACTTCTTAGATGTATAATTCCTTTACAAAATAAGAGAGGCATCTATTGTGAAAAAAATTAATTCTAAATTATTACAGAGTGAACTAGTAGATATTAGCAAAAAGATCGAATCAGCAAAGAATAATATAGAGATTAACACTATTGCTCAAGAGCTTGTAACAGAGATTCTTGATGCAGAGTTCTGTTCATTATGGTTTTATGATGCACAGGCTATGCAACTCATAAGAGAACGTGACAACAATACGCCTAAAACACTCTCTTTAGATGAGAAGAGAGGTATTATCTACAAATGTTTTATGACCAAAGAGGCAAAGATATATAACTATCTTGCAAGCGATAAAGATTATGTAGCTGAGCTAGATAATCCTGATGGCATAAAAATTAGATCGAAGATAATTTATCCTCTTATGGATGGAGATAAATTAGTTGGTATAGTTACAGCATATAACTCTATAAAAAAAGCTAAGAAGTTTAAACAGGAAGATATGGAACTTCTTGAAGCTTTAAATCCATACTTGATAAACATAGTCTATAAAATGCATATATGTAGTGATGAAGCTTGTAATTGTCATCATTCAAAATCAAATCAAGCAGAGACTCTTGTTATAGAAAATATGCAAAAGATTGAAAAATCTCAAGAGTTACTCCTCTCTTCAGAGAAGATGTTAAACAGTATGAGTAACTTTGTTCATGATATACGAACACCGGCAAATACACTTCAAGGTTTTCTTGAACTTTTAGAGGCACAGATTAGCGATAAACGGTTAAAAGAGTATATAGTTAATGCAAAAGAGAGTGCAGGCTTTATCAATGAACTAACAACTGCTATGTTAGACAGAATGTCACTGCATCGTGAGCAAGAGAGTTCTGAGATAAAAGAGATAGAGAGTGCAAAATTCTTCTCTACAGTTGCTGAGATGTTTGTATCGAATATGTATGAAAAAAAGATAGCGTTTAATATCTACATAGATCCACTTTTACCAAAAACTATTGAAGTAGATGAGTTGAAATTGAAACGTGTTATTATGAATTTAATAGGAAATGCCTATAAATTTACACCCTTTAATAAATCTATAGAGTTTGCAGTCAAATACAATACAAAAAGTAAAGATGCAACTATCTACATAAAAGATAAGGGTATCGGAATTCCAAAAGAGAAACAGGCTCAAATTTTTGAAGCATTTAAACAAGCCGATGATACAACATCTTTAGAGTATGGTGGAACAGGTTTAGGTCTCTCTATATGTGCTGAATATGTTGACAATTTAGGTGGAAAACTTGAGTTAAAAAGTGAAGTAGATCAAGGGAGTACATTCTATTTTACTCTTCCTTTAAAGATTAAAGATAGTGAACCTCTCTTTAAACCTCTTCAAAACAGAAATTTAAAAGTAGCTGTGTTAATGAATGCTAAAAACTCTTTTTCTCTTCTAAATATTGCTAGATATTTAGTACAGATGAATGTAGATAAAAATAGTGTAAAAGCGGTAGCTTCGGTAGATGAAATTCCAGCAGACACAACACATCTTATAGTTTATCAGAGTAAGTTAGATGGTAGTGCTCAGGAGGCTATCTCTAAATTCAATAAAGTTTTTCTTATTGAAGAGGAACTCTTCTCAATGCAGAGTGATGATATGATAGAGAGTTTTGCAATGGTATTTGAGTATGGTTATTATGCTGGAGAGTTATTTAAGTTTATTAACAGTAAACCAGCACCAAAGGTACTTATTGTTGATGATGATAAAACGAGCGTACTTCTTTTGGAGAAGATTTTAGAGAATGAATATTGTGATGTTGAAGTGGCAAACAATGGAAAAGTTGCACTTGAGATGATTATTGATGCACATCGAAAAGGTATGCCATACACTATAGTATATATAGATAATAATATGCCTTTAATGAGTGGTTTAGAAGTAATGCACAATGTAAGAGAATTTGAAGCTGATAATGCATTAGAACCTATCTATGCTGTCTCTACATCAGGAGATATGTTAGATTTAGAGAGAGAAGGTAAAAACTTTAATGAGTATGTTGGAAAACCATTTAGAGTTGCAGAGATTAGAAAAATTTTATATCATACAAAGGAGAAATAGTGACGAAGCCAGAACCAATAGATTTGGAACATGAGGTAAAAAGTGTTGATTTAATTGTCTCAAAAGCAGATGCAGAGGGAAATATAACCTATGTAAATCCTATTTTTATAAAAATATCAGGATATTCTCAAGCAAGTCTTCTTGAACAGCCTCACGCAATTTTGCGTCATCCCGATATGCCAAAGGTAATTTTTAAATATCTTTGGGAAAATATTAAAGAAGGTAGAGATGTTGTAGCGTATGTGAAAAACCTTTGCGCAGATGGAGGCTACTATTGGGTATTAGCAACTGTGAAAATGGCGAAGAATCCAGATGGTAGTTTTAGAAACTATATGTCAACAAGAAGAGGGGTTTCAGCAGAAGCAAAAGAGTATATAAGTGCACTCTATAAGAGTTTGTTAGAGATAGAGAAAAGTGAAGGTGATGAGGCTGCAGAAGAGGCCTTTGCAGACTTTTTAACTACAAATAATATTGATGATAGTGAATCATTTAATAATTTTATGAAAAATTTAAATAAAGTGAGTAAATAAGATGATAGATTTCGATAGATATATGGAAAAATTACGTAAGGTGAATGGCTATTTAGGTTCAGCTGTTTTAAACTATTCAGGAGAGACACTCTATATAGATGAAGAGAATACAGGTGCTGATATAGGATATGCGTCAGCAATTTTCAATGACTCTTTTCGTCAAATTAATGAAGCTTCTTTAGATGTTGGTTTTTCTGATGTATCTTCATTTGAAACAAAAACAGAAGATGGACATGTATTTTTAATGAAAAGCGCAGGAGCACATTCAGATGAGAACTACTCGAAAATAGATATATTTTGTATTTTCCGTGATGATGGAAATATAGCACTTGCAAAAATGATTATAGATAAATCATCAAAACTTATTTCAGATGCATTAGCAAAAATATAAATAGAGTCTTTAGAAGATGAAAAAGATATATTTTATACGGCATGCTAAAGCTGAAAACTTTTCACAAGGGGTCAGTGATTATGAACGAAGTGTCAAGAAAAAAGGTTTTAAAGATATTGATACTATAGGATCATATTTAGCACTGCAAGGTATATATCCTGATGTAATATTTTCAAGCTGTGCACTGTGTGCACAAGAGAGTACATTATATTTGGCAGAGAGACTCTCTTTTACGGGACCAAAATATTTTTTAGAAGAGCTCTACTATGCTCCTTGTGAAGATATTATAAATATAATTATGTCGGAAGATGACAGTGTAGATGTAATGTTTATAATAGGACATAATCCTCAACTTAATGAGCTTGTCAATAGCTTTTCTCAAGAACATATAAGTAAAATTCCTACTATGGGAGTTATCGCTTTAGAGTTTGATATTGATTCTTGGAGTGAATTAGAAGAGAACAGAGGTAATTTAAACTTCTTTATATATCCAAAACAGTTCAAATACTACATACCAAATCAGATACGAACAAAGTTAGTTATCTAACTCTGTTTATCTATCTTTGCTCGTTTAATCTTTTTTTGAGACAACTCTAAAAACTCTTTTGCATTTTTTGCATCATCAGGATAAGAGAGTTGAAGGACAGTATAATTAAAATGTATAACATCTTCACTGTTATAGTAGAGAGGATTTAAAATAGCTAAACTTTTCAATTCATTAATAATGGCTGAAAGGTACTCTTTGTTTTTTTGTGCATCAAAGATAATGGCAAAATTATCTCCATAGACTCTCATAAGAAAATCTCCCTCTTCAAGAAACTCTTTTAAAAGTTGACTTAAATGTTTTAAGAGCATATCACCTGCGTGAGCACCATACTCTTCATTAATCGTATGAAAATTATCTATATCTATAAATGCAACAGAGAAGGGAAGATCTTTATTGATTGCTTTATCTATCTGTTTGAGAAAAGTGTGTCGATTTGCTAAACCGGTAAGAGTATCATACTCTTGTGCAAATTCAAGCTCTTTTTTGATACGTTTTAAATGTGATATATCTTGAGCAACAATAATATTTTCTATAACCTCTCCAAGAGAGTTTGTTAGTGGAATAATATCTGCATAAAAGAAGATATTTTTTCCCATTGAGTTTTTAGCTGTAAAAATATTGACTCTATTGTCTAGTTGTGATTTTTGAGTATGGAAAAATTCAGAAAAATGCTTTTTATGCATACTATCTTTGTCAAGATTGAAAAAGTGTGTGCAGGCATCATTAACCATAGTTATAATACCATCTAAATCTACATGAAGTGTAAGAAGATGTTTGTTGATGAGCTTATATGATTCACTCTCTCTTTTTTCATTACTTGTATCATAAATGAGTGTTTTTTGGTTAATCTCTTTTATAACGTTTGCATAGGCTTCAGTTTGTTTAGACTTTTTTTGCATAATAGCAATGAAGTGTTCATCTTCTGTTTGTGATAAAAAAGATTCTATCTCTAAATCATAATAGACTTCATCTCGAAGAACCATAGGTATTTTAATGGATTCATTTTTTTTATTTTGAAGTGCTAAAATATTCTCTTCCAATCCTACTAATTCCCAGAGTAGATCACGAATATCACTCTCACTGTTGTTAGGAATATTTTGTCGCTCTATAATAGTGAAATTTTTGTCAAATATAATGTATGAGAGGGCATTTTTTCGACATAAAAAGTTTAAGAGATCTGTTTGCATATTTTCTCATTTAGTGTTAAAAAGAGATCTTCGACAGCATCTCCACTTTTTGCTGATGTTTTTATAACTGTTATGATCTCATCTGACAAGGCTGCTATCTTTTGGAGATCATTTTCATCAAGAGTATGGGGCATATCACTTTTGTTGAGTGCTATTGCTATTGGAGCAGTTTTGACTACTTGATGACAAAGATTTATGTGCTCTTGTATCTGTTGTATTGTATCTTCACGCAACAAATCTGCTACAATTATAAAGGCCTTAGCACCCAACAGATACTGTTTATAGATAGGTTTAAATTCAGTATGTCCCTCTATATCCCATATCATTATGGTTACATTCTCAAGAGTTTTTTTAGATATAGAGACACCAATAGTACTGAGATACTCTTCGCTAAAAGAGTTCTCTACAAAACGGCGAATAAGACTTGTCTTGCCGACTCCAAAATTACCAACTAGAACAATTTTATAACTAAACATTTTCTTTACTCTTTTTAAGTGTTAAAATAATAGAACGTGCTTTTTTAGGCTCTTTGGTCGCATCGATACCTGCAGGAGGTCTGTCAAATATCTTTGATTCTATCTTATTTGTAATTTTTCCATGCTCTATAAGATAACGACTAATGGCTTCAACTCTCTTTTGTGCAAGTTCTCTATTTTTTTGAGTATCGCCTATCATATCGCTATATGCATTGAGCTCAATAGTTGCAGTTGGAGCTTTTTTAAGCTTTTTAATAACTTCTGTTAGTTTTGTTATTGCATCGTCATTGAGTTTTGTTGTTGCTGTGTCAAAATAGAGCACTTCATAGATTGAGGGTATTTTGATTTTTATTTTATCTGTTATTGAGCTAATACCTTGAATGGTTTGTAGCGCTTTAAGAAGATTTTCTTTATCTGTTTTATCTGTTACATAACCTAAAAGTGTTAGGTTGTTATAATCAAATTTATAGTTTATGTTTGCATTTTGATTGAGGTTAAATCCTTTAATCAAATAAGCAATGTTTGCGCTCACCTGCATTGGGTCTGTAAGTGTTGGGGTGACTTTTATATCATTATGAACGGTATCTAAACCTTGAATGGTTGCAACTCTCTTTTGGAGAAGCTCTTTGTAGTAAACAAAAGGCACACGTCCATTAATTGTTGCAACTTTATTTTTAACATCAACAGTAATTTTAAAAGGAGAGAGTTGTGGAGTCTCCTCAATCTGTGAAACAATCTTCTCTTGAAGCTTCTCATCAACATAATCATTATAAAAAACATAGATAAGATATGTAAAGAGAAGAAGTGGCAGAAGCATAAGCAGAGGAGAACGTCCCTTTTTCTCTTCAGACTCTTCACTATCTGTTACCTGAAGAAGTTTTTGGAGTTTCTCTTTGATAGGCTCTTTTGGAAACTCTTCAAAGTTTCCTTGAAACTCTTTAATATTGTCACCATACTCTAAAACGATACTCTCAAGAGTCGTGCGTATATTTTCATATGTTTTTGTGTATGCTGCGCCCTCAACGATTACAGCAAGATAACTGTATCCACTTGCCTCTATGATGATCTTATTGCCGCCATATTCAATCTCACCAAGTTCTTGGTGTGAGTTGTTGTTCGCGACCCAATCATTTACGAAGCTACGAATTGCTGTCATCATAGAAGCGAGCATATCAGCATCGCCTAGGGACTCCTCTTCATTTTCAACTTTTGTAAGTAACATTCCACTCTCTTTATGAATGAGTAGAACAGCTTTTATTTTTGCACTACTGTTCTCCTCTATGAGAAGTTCAGTTTCACTTACACCTTTTATCTTTGCTTTTATTTTTCTTTTAATTGCTTTTGCGGAGAGACCATTTTGGATTTGGTCATTGATTTTATTTAAGAGCTCTTCGAGGGATTTAGTCACAAATTTACTAATCATATTACCCATTACAGGGTAGAGGGCATCAACAATATCATCTTTTTGACTTTTAATCTGTTCACGAATTGCTCCACCGATGAGTGGTGCTATCTGGGAAGCAATTTTATCACCTGAATTTTCAAAGTTTCTATCGATAAGTTTGTTGACTATAGGAGAGAGTGCTCCTTCGAGAGCCTCTTCTTCTTTGTTTATATTTTCTGTTTGTGACATATATTCTTATTTATGCATTATTCTCTTGCGTGAGGGAGAGTTGTTCATTGAGTTGAGTCCCCTTCATCGCCATTGCAGCTTCCATTAAAATATCTGCTGCATCGTCGCGTGAGAGTTTTACCCCATTCATATCACTCATATTTTTATCTAATGTTTTGAGTAATTCATCTTTGAGTGTATCCATTTCAAAACGAAGTGCACTATTGTTTTCAATTTGTTGTTTTTGAAGTTGCTCACGTTTAGCATTGAGCTCTTCTTCCATAATATCCATAGCATTTTGAATACGTTTCTCTTGCTTGAGTGCACTGTCTCGTACATCTGAAAACTCATTTTGTTGTTGCGTGACAATATTTTTCATTTTACGTGAAAGGGTTTCAAGTTCACTCTCCATACGAAGATTGAAATCATTTTGTGTCTGTTCTATTTTTTTACGCATCTCATCATGGAGAGATTTAATAGAAGCTTCAAGCTTCTCAAATTTCTCTTTCATCTCTCTTGATTGTGAACCAAAAAGAATTTCACGTATTTGGTCTACATTGCCTAATTGTGATATATCATTCTCTTGTGTTTTGTTTGTATTCGCCATATTTATCTACCTTCATTTTTACAAATATCTCATTGTTAAATATTATATTAAAATTAAGCTAATAATATACTAAAAATTGTATATATTTGTTATAATATTGTTTATTTTAGTTTGGAGAAAAACGTGTCAACAGAAGATATGAATGTAAAAACTCTTTTATATGAGTCAGAGTCTTTAAGAGAGGCATTTGGTGTTATTGCACATCAATGGAGGCAGCCGCTTTCTCATATCAATGCCTTAGTAAGCAGTATGGATAACCGTTTGTATGAGTTAGGAGTAAATGACTCTGTTATAAGCAAACAGTTATTGGATATAGAAATGATAACAAAAGAGATGTCTAAAAGTATAGATAGTTATAGAGGTTATTTTTATAAAAAAGAAGATAAGATAAAAGTAACAGAGTTTTTTGAAAATATACAAAAGAGTGTTGAACATACTTTAAAAGATAAAAATATTAATTTTAATATAAAAACTGATGATACTTTAGAACTTTCTCTTGATGAGACCCTTCTTCAGGAGATTATAGTCACTATTATCAATAACTCACGAGATGCATTGGTTAGTAGAAATACCTATGAACCTTTTGTAAATTTGAGTGCTTGGAGTGAAGGAGGGTGTTTGTTTATTAAATTATGTGATAATGCGGGAGGTATGAGCAAAAGTATAATGCAAAAGATTTTTGAACCGGACTTTACAACAAAACATACTTCAGAAGGAACAGGTGTTGGTCTCTTTATGGTAAAAAAGATTTTAGATGAAAAGCTAAATGCTCAGATAGATGTGAAAAATGTAGAGAGTGGCGTCTGTTTTACACTTAAAATTCCAAGGAATAAAGATGGAAAATGAAAAATTTAAATATTCAATTTTATATATTGAAGATGATGTAGCACTTCGAGAAAATTATGTAGCATATCTTAAAAGATTTTATGAAACGGTTTATGAAGCAGCAAATGCGGAAGATGCATATGAAATATATAAAACAAAAAAGCCAAATATATTGATCATAGATATTCAGCTTCCTGGTAAAAGTGGTATTGAATTTTTACGAGAAATTCGTAAATTTGACCACTCTATAAAGGCTATTATGCTGACTGCAATGAGTGATGTTACAACACTTGTTGATGCAACAGAGTTAAAATTAACGAAGTATCTTGTAAAGCCTATATCAAGAGGTGAACTGAAAGATACATTGGAGATGGCTGTTAAAGAGATTATTAACTATACTACATATGCTAACAGGGTTGTACATATTAAGAACTCTCTCTATTGGGATCAAGATAAAGAGAAGCTTATTAGTGAAGGTAAAGAGATATTTTTAACACGAAAAGAGCGTGAGTTGCTAGCACTTCTCTTTTTTAATTTGAACAACATTGTAAAAAGTGAAGATATTATCTATGAACTATGGTATGATTATGATAGTACGAAGATCTCTTCATTGAAAACATTAGTGAAGACATTACGAAAAAAACTCCCTGAAAATCTCATAAAAAATGTTTTTGGAATAGGGTACAGAATAGAGGTGTAAAATGGATGGATTGCTATACTATGGTAGCTTACTGCTTTTAATAGCATTAGCCTATATGTTTTTTCAAAACAACAACTCACTGCTACTTTTAGTTAGTATAGCGATTACTGTTTATATTGTTTATTCTCATGAGACAGGGCATACTGCTACAGAGTTTAAAGATGATGTTGTAAACTCTATAAATAACGAAGCAGAAGGCTTTAATGAGAAGAAGGGAATAGAGCGTTTTGATCCTCAAAAGATGAAAGATGAAGTTGATCGTTAAAGAAACTGACAACTCTCTCATCTAACCAATAGTTTGGCTTCAAAAGAGAGCCAGAGACAAACCCTACATGCCCTCCATTCTCTGAAATTTCCAACTCTACACTATCAGAGACCTCCTCCTGTTTTGGTATAACAGCCTCTGTCATAAAGGGGTCATCTTTTGCGTGAATGATGAGTGTAGGGATTTTTATGGAGCGTAGATACTGCTTTGAGCTACTTTTAGTATAGTAATCTTGCGCAGATTCAAAGCCATTCACTTTAGCTGTATAGACTTCATCAAACTCCCAAAAATTTTTGAGATTTTTAATATCTTCTTTCTTTAATCCTATCAATTTTTGCATATCGTGGTGTTCATATTTTTTTTCCAGGCTAAGATGTAAATCTTTTAGAAGAAGATGCTGATAAAATCGTGAAAAACCTCTATTCATTTTATTTGCACAGAGATCTAAACGCATAGGTGCAGATACTGCTACGGCTGCATTAAAAGGGGAATTTTCTTTCGTTTCACCTAAGAGTTTAAGTAGAACATTTGCACCTAGTGAGTAGCCTACTGCAAAAAGTGTTGCGTGAGGGTAACGTTTTTTTACAGAGCGAGTAAACTCAAGTGCATCCTGTGTGTCACCACTATGGTAAGAGCGTGCTTTTAAATTCTCTTTCCCTGAACAGCCTCTAAAATGCATCAAAACAGAGGAGATTTTAGCACGTTCAAGGGCAGACATCACCCCTTGAATATAGGGTGATTCAAAGGAGCCTGTTAGACCGTGAAAGAGTATAACTATGGGTGTTGTATCGGTGTGGTTGGCTATTTTGTGCCAATATGCTTCAACAAAATCACCATCACTTAAAGAAAATTTTTCAATCTCTATGGAGAGTTTGGGAACCTTTCTAAAAAGAGATGCATAAGTAGTTTGAATATGTCTGTTTTTAAGTAAAAAAGATGTCTGAAATTTCATGGAGTAATCTTATCAAAAATTTATGTATAGATGGCTATAATCATATAATAATTTTTTACATGGAGTACCACAATGAATAGAAAACAGATATACAATCCAGACTCGACTGAAGATGTTAATGGTAGGAAAGTTTTTGGTGGTAATCCAACAGGAATTTTTGAGTTAAATAACATCAAATACCAATGGGCATATAACCTTTGGGAGATGATGCTCAATAACACATGGTTTCCAAAAGAGGTCGATATGACACGGGATGTCAACGACTATAAACAGTTGACAGATGCAGAAAAAACTGCGTATGACAAGGCACTTTCTCAGTTGATTTTTATGGATTCACTTCAAACAAACAACCTTATAGATAATGTCAATCCTTATGTTACTGCACCGGAAATAAATCTTATTTTGGTACGTCAATCTTTTGAAGAGGCACTTCACTCTCAATCATATGCTGTTATGGTTGACTCTATCTCTACAAACTCTGAAGAGATTTATGATCTATGGCGTCGTGATATGATGCTTAAACATAAAAATGATGCTATTGCAGCTGTCTATCAAGAGCTTGCAAGTAACCCGACAGATGAGAATTTCTTAAAAGCCTGTTTTGCAAACCAGATACTAGAAGGTATCTACTTTTACAGTGGATTTACATATATCTACACACTTGCACGTGCGGGAAAAATGCTTGGAAGTGCACAGATGATTCGTTTTATTCAACGTGATGAAGTGACACACCTTGTACTTTTTCAAAACCTTATCAACACATTGAGAAAAGAGCGCGCAGACCTTTTTACTGATGAATTGCGAGCTGATGTTATAGAGATGTTTAAACAGGCTGTAAAGCTTGAAAGCGATTGGGGTAAATATATTACACAAGGACAGATTTTAGGTCTTACTGATGATATTGTAGAGCAGTATATAAAATATCTTGCAGATGACAGGCTTACATCTGTAGGATTTGAAAAGATATACAATGTCTCAAATCCTATTAAGTGGGTGGATGACTTTGCAAAATTTAACGATCAAAAGACAAACTTTTTTGAGGGTAATGTAGCGAACTACTCTAAAGGTAGTCTCTCTTTTGATGATGATTTTTAGAGAATAACTGGTGAAGGTTCTGCAAGGTAAAAACCTTGCAATTCATCAACTTCTAGTCTCTTAACAGTCTCTAAAACAGAAGCTGAGTGTACAAACTCTGCTACTGTAGTTATGCCTAACTCTTTGGCAAGAAGCGTTATTGAGTGAGTTATTTTATAGCTTGTTTTTGATTTATCTATATCTCGAATAAGTGAGCCATCGATTTTGAGTATATCTATAGGTAGTAGTTTAAATATAGAATAATTTGCATATCCACTTCCAAAATCATCAATTGCAATTTTCACTCCATACTCTTTTATCTCAAAGAGACGTTTTTGTATGATAGCTATCTCCTCTATAAGTTCATATTCAAGAAGTTCTATTGTGAGCCATGAAGCTAACTCTTTATGTTTTTTGAGTTCGGTAATAATAAGATTATAGATATTGTTATCTAAAATATCTGAAAAGTTGAGGTTTGCACTAATGGAAACTTTTTGTTTTTGAATTTTGTTAAAAACATTCTCTAAAACATTTTTTGTGAGTTCGTTATATATATTAGTATACATGATACTCTCTATAAATTGACCTGGAAGTATGATGGAACCATTTCTATCTTCCATTCTAACAAGTGCTTCATATTTAGAAATATTACCACTTATTGCATTGTAGATAGGTTGAAAGTAACAAAATATTCTATTATCTTCAAGTGCAGATTTTACATCATTAATTGACTTTATTTCGGCTGCTTTTTTAAGAGGGTTACTTTTAATTGTTGAAATAACTTGATTTCTTCCCTCTCTTTTGGCAGTATAGAGCATCTCATCTGCATGTTTTATAGCTTGAGAGATGTTTTTGAAATGTTCAGGTTTGCAACATATACCTAATGAAGCGGTAATGTGAATCTCTTTATCATCATATAAAAAATCGTATAGTTGAATTGCTTTACGAATTCTTTGTGCAACATTGTATGCAAGATAGATGGTATTGGAGGACTTTTTTATAAATATTAAGAACTCTTCTCCTCCAAATCGGATTAAAATATCATTTTCTCGAATCTCTTTTTTGATAATATTTGCTGTAGTTGCCAAGATAACATCACCTGCCTTATGACCATAATGATCATTTACCTGTTTAAAATGATCTATATCTAACATTATGATCTGATAATCAGCTATATGGATATGGTTTAATAAGTCTCGAAGATAGTTTCTATTGTAAGCACCTGTTAATGGATCAGTTATACTCTCTTTTTTGACTTTCATACTAATATAAGTCTGGTAGATTAAGATAAAAATAAGTAAACCAATAGCAATAAAGATATAGATAAAAATTCTGTCGAGCGGCTCAATAGCATTGTAGATGTTTTGTGGTAGTTCGGTTGAAAAATCAATGGCAATAATGGCTTCTGTTTTGTTATTAACTATAACTGGTTTTAGGTAGGTTATCCATAGATTGTCTAACTTTTTTTGATTAACGATGAGTGGTTGTTGTGTTTCGTAAACTTTATCCCATAACTCTTTTTTAACAGAGAGTCTTTGATTAAAGAGAGATTTTTCTTTACTTCCATCAAGCAGGTATCGGTAGTTACCATGTTTATCTTTATAGAGAACAAATATATACTTAAAAGCATGATTGACCAAGATAGAGAGAGTATGCTCCATATTTTTTTGTAGTTTTGGATTTTTTTTCAACTCTTTGTAGGGGTTTGATTTTATATATTTATGTATCTCTTTATTAATATTTTGAGCAAAGCTCTGTGCTTCTGCAATGAAAATATTTTCGATATTTGTATTAAGTGTTTGTTGAATTTGAGCGATTGCAAAAAAGAGATAGATGATTGCTGCAATGATGGAGAAGAAGATAAAGCCATAAATTTTTTGGATATGCCTCATATCTCATCCTCTATATACTCTTGCATAGATTCAGGGAGTTTTATATGATGTTTTTTAAGGTTCTCTCTTAAGAAGAGAATATTTGGTCTCCCTTTTTGCCAAAAAAAGCCACCTATAACACTTTTTTTACCATTTTCTAGGAGCTTTAGACTGGTTACGAACTTTATACCTTTTGTTTGAATATTTTGATTTTTACTTAAGAGAAGAAAATCTGCATCTTGAGCATTATCAATAAATTTTACATTTGGTATGGAGCGTAAGAATTTCTTTTGAGAGTCTGAGTCACACCAAACTTTAATCTCCTGTTTTTTAGGTAGAAGTGTATGTATGATAAGTGAGTAAATCTTTTGCTCTGTAAGTATATCAGATCCGTAGAGGAGTGGTACTAAGAGAAGAAGAAAGAGAAACTTTTTCAAAATAGGTACTCCAGATTAAACCAAATTTTTTGATCTGTAACAGGTATGGCATAGTCAACACCATAATAGGCCTGTTTGTAGCCGCTATCAAAAATATTTTCTCCTCTTACACCGAGTGAGAGATCTTTAGTATAATGGTATTTTACTGATGCTGTATAGTTGTATGATGCATCCATAGACAAGCCATAGTAATCATAAGCACTTTTATAGGTAAGTTCATTATAGATCTCAAATTTCTTATACTTTGTGAAGAGTTGAATGATAGAGCCATATTTTGGACTGACCTCTATATCGTTGTTATTTTCTCCTTTAAAAATATCAAATAAAAATTTATTGTTAATATCAAATATGTAGCTATATTTTGCTTCAAGTCGGAGATAATTTGCTGTTTTTGAAGAGTTAGTATATCCATATGGAAGTGCTTTGTTATAAACGATAATATCTTTTATCTGATTTTTAGCAATAACAAATTTAAATCTATGCCTATTCTTTTTATATTTTAATGATAGTGTTCCAATAATAAGATGCATATTGTCTAAATTTGGATTTGTCTTATAGGGTGTATTGTCGGGATTATAGAGTTGATAAAATGCTGTAGGAATATAGCTGCTCGTTAAAAATGTTTTTATCTGAAAATTATCTATATGTTTGATGACTCCTAATTTGGTAGTGAATTCGCTTCTTGATGGAATATCTTTGTTATATCTAAATATATCCTCTTTAAGTGAAGCTATAAGACGTGTATTGCTATTATAATCATAGGTATATTCGCTATAAAGAGAGTAGAAATCAAGAGCATTATCAAAACTGTTTATATATAAATAATCTCCGCTATCTTGAGAAAAATCACCATTTTCAGAAAATTTCTTCTTTTTATAAAAAGTACCAAAAAGAAGAGAGTGTGCATTATATTCTATCTTTTTTTCTAAGGTCGCTGAGAAGATCTCATCATCAAATTTTAGATGATAATAGTTTACAATAGGACCATTTGCAATACCGATACCATTTGGGTCTATATAGATTCTATCATAAGAGGCATTATCATATGAAAATTGTAATTTAATATCATTTGAAAACTTTTTTGTAAGGTGCATATAACGATGGTATGTATCAAGTCCACCTCCTGTAGGTGTACGGTTTATGCCTATACCTAAAAAGTCATCACTTTTTTTAGAATAAGCACCTAATTCCAAAATCCATTTTTGATATTGTAAGTTTGCATAAAAGTTATGTCCTGAGTGATCACTATCGAGTGAATAGTTTTGATTTTGGTAAGTTTGCGTATATTTTGTTCTATTTATATTGTTAATATTTGCATAGGCAAAGTAGGAGAAGTCATTAATGTCTGAAGCTATGTATGTGTCTATATTTGTACTTCCATAATCATCACCATAGAGACGGATTTTTCCTCCCTCTTCTCGTTTTGGTGTTTTTGTATAGAGTTTCATGATAATTGAACCTGTCTCATTTCCAAACTCTATGGAAGAGGCTCCTTTGTAGACCTCAATATGGTCAATATACTCTATAGGCAGCTCTCCCCAAACTAAAAAAGCACTTCCAAAAGAGCTTGAGCTCATATCGTGGTCATTAATGTAGAGACGTATTGAAGTGAGTTGAACTGAAGATAGCGTAGGTTTTTGCAGTGAAGTTAGATTATTTGTTGTTCTAGTAAGATAAAATCCAGGTAATATTCTTAAAACATCTTGGAGTGTTTTTGCTTGCATCGCTTCTAAA
>Ga0256843_1001745_pt1 | contig 16655 bp, 15 predicted proteins | sample AlvinellametaG_FD_191572 | JGI IMG/M metagenome (GOLD analysis project Ga0256843, IMG submission 191572) | Pompeii worm associated microbial communities from hydrothermal vent at the East Pacific Rise, Pacific Ocean - Alvinella | ecosystem: Host-associated > Annelida > Integument > Unclassified ... | reverse complement strand
AACCTATTTATTATATGGCTTCTTTCACTCCATCGCCACCATTCGCCTAAACCGTATCCGCCACTGAAAGAAGCCATATAATAAATAGGTTGTCCGGAATCGGGAGCAGGATCATTGCCATAAGGAAATGTCAAAGTATTGAATTCCGCTCTTCGGGCCGCTCCCCAAGGTTTATAAGACATGATGCGAGTGGGATTGTATTGCCTGAAAATCAAGGTTAGATGGTCATAAAATACATTCAAACTATCTCGTCTGTCAGCAGGTGGTAAATCTTGCCATCCGTGAAATTCAATAACCGGACTCATTGCCATCAAATGACTTTTATCTTTGTAAGCATCACAGATTTGTTCCCATGCATCATAATAGCGTTGTTTGATATCTTCGGTCATTACAAAATCGGAAGGCTGAAAATCCACCATAAGACAAAAAGCCATGTCACGGTCTATCATATCATCGATGATTAATTCTAACGAGTCTATGGCTTGTTGATAAATTTGGTGAGTTCCCGGTACAAACATGTTGTTATTGTTGCCTCCGGCAGAAAAATGTAATCGTCCGCCGCTTACACATAATTTTTGTTGCATGCTGTCCAAAATCTTCTCGTTATAATGATCGGTCAAAATATTATTGTCGTTTCTAGGTGGTATTTTAAACAACCACCATAAGCCGTTGTCCATTTTGCTAATCCATTCTTGGGGTGTTAAGGGTGCATCGGGAGGGCTTTGAGCAAAAAAACTCAAACTAACGAAAAACAATAGAAAGAAAGAAACATTATTCATAAATATCTTTTTTTGTTTAGATTTTAGATTTTTATATGAGTCAAATATATAACATTCCACTCCACAAAACAAATCCAAATTTAAACACCCTGATTTTATATAATTTTGGTTATTATGAAACTGTTTTATTGATTCAGAATATCAAACTTTCCCCATAAATTAATTCGTTAAAATCCGTAAAATTTGTGGTTCATAAATAACCGGAAAAAATCAAAAAACAATATGTTTTGCCAATCAAAATATTATTCGTAAATTTGCAGACCGATTTTGAATCGAAATATTAATAGAAAATTGAATGACTGTGAATACTTTAAGTTACAAAACAATTTCAGCAAATGACAAAACCGTTCAAAAAGAATGGTTACTTGTCGATGCAGAAGGACAGACACTAGGTCGATTGGCTTCAAAAGTAGCCAAATTGATCCGCGGAAAACACAAACCTGATTTTACTCCTCATGTAGACGGTGGTGATTATGTGATTGTTATCAACGCTGACAAAATCAAATTAACCGGCAAGAAATGGAGTGATAAGGTTTATGTAAGACACACGGGTTACCCCGGAGGAAGACGTGAAATAACAGCCGAACAAATGCTCGCCAAACACCCTGAGCGTTTAATCGAAAAAGCTGTTAAAGGAATGTTACCCAAAAATAAATTGGGTGCTAAGATGTATAAAAATTTATACGTATATGCCGGTGCTGAGCACAAACAAGAAGCACAAAAACCTAGAAAATTTGATTTAAACGATTTTAAATAATGGATACAATTCATACCATAGGACGAAGAAAAACCTCTGTAGCCAGAGTTTTCTTAAATGAAGGAACCGGAAAAATTATTGTGAACGGTAAAGATATGACAGAATATTTTACTGTTCCTACCCACCAAAAAAAGATTTTGCAACCTTATCAAGTTACTGAAACAGAAGGTAAATTTGATGTAAAAGCAACCATCAAAGGTGGTGGAATTACCGGACAAGCTGATGCTTTACAATTGGGTATTGCACGTGCATTGGTAGAAGTAAATCCCGAATTCAAACCTGTTTTGAAAAAGGACAAGCTTCTTACCCGTGATCCCAGAATGGTAGAACGTAAAAAATACGGTCAACCCAAAGCACGTAAGAAATTCCAATTCTCTAAACGTTAATCATTATCAATTATCTGTTCTTAGTTTAGCATCCAAATGTATCCCGAATTGGTACATTGCTAATAATTACGGAACGTAAACTAAAAAAAACAAAAATGAAAAAAGTAGATATTCAAGAATTACTCAATGCCGGTGCGCACTTCGGACATTTGACCAAAAAATGGAATCCGAACATGGCGCCTTACATTTACGGTAAGAAAAACGGTATTCACATCATCAATTTATACAAAACGGCAGCGAAAATAGAAGAAGCCCAAAAAGCGCTCAAACAAATCGCTTCCGCCGGTAGAAAAATCCTTTATGTTTCTACCAAAAAACAAGCCAAAGACATTATCGCCGACAAAGCCCAAAAGGTAAATATGCCTTATATTGCCGAAAGATGGCCCGGTGGTATGTTGACTAATTTTGTCACTATCAGAAAAGCCGTTAAAAAAATGGCGGCTATCGACAAAATGAAAAAAGACGGTACTTACGAAACCCTTTCTAAAAAGGAAAAATTACAAACAGACCGTCTCCGAGCCAAATTAGAAAAAAACTTGGGTTCTATCGTAGATATGACCCGTTTGCCCGCTGCTCTTATTGTAGTGGATATCAACAAAGAACACGTAGCAGTAGCCGAAGCCAATAAATTAGGCATTCCGGTATTTGCAATTGTTGATACCAACACCGATCCGCGTAAAGTGACTTATCCCGTTCCTGCCAATGACGATGCATCTAAATCTATCGAATTGGTATTAGATTATCTAACTGACGCTATTGCCGAAGGTTTGGAAATCAGAAAACAAGAACGCGAAAAAGCCAAAGCTGAAAAAGAAGCCGCCAAACAAATGGCTGAAAAAGCAGAAGTAGCTGTTGATGAAAAAGCGGAAGAAAAAACCGAAGAAGTTAAAGAGGAAAAAAATTAATTAATAAAAAATTATAAAGTTATGGCAGATATTAAAGCCGCAGATGTAAAAAAACTAAGAGATATGACCGGTGCCGGAATGATGGACTGTAAAAAAGCATTGGTCGAAGCCAACGGAGATTTTGACGAAGCAATCGCCATTTTACGTAAAAAAGGACAAAAAGTAGCCGCCAAAAGAGCTGACCGTGAATCAGCAGAAGGTGTAGCGGTAGCTGTTTTGAACGACGATAAAACCAAAGGAGTAGTCTTTACTTTAAACTGTGAAACCGATTTCGTAGCCAAAAATGACGATTTTGTCAACTTGGCTAACAAAATGGGTGAAGTAGCCATCAATTATAATACTAAAGAAGAATTTTTGGCAGCTCCGTTTGAAGGAATGACTATAGGTGATAAAGTGATTGAACAAACCGGAGTAATCGGTGAAAAAATCGAAATCGGTGAATTCAAAGCTTTGGAAGCACCTTTTATCGGTTCGTATGTACACGCCAATAAAAAAATCGCCTCATTGGCCGGTTTAAACAAAGCTTTTGACGGTGCCGAAACAGTAGCTCGTGATATCGCTATGCAGGTAGCCGCTATGAAACCGGTTGTATTGAGTTACAAAGAATTTACACCCGAATTCTTGGCTGCTGAAACCGAAGCCCGTATTGCCGCTATTGAAAAAGATAATATCGAGTTGGGACGTTTGGGTAAAACCCTTAAACACGTACCTAAATATATCTCCAAAGCTCAATTACCTGATGAAGTAATTGAAGAAGCCAAAAAAGCTATTATCGAAGAGTTAAAAGCCGAAGGAAAACCCGAGAAAATTTGGGACAGAATCCTTCCCGGTAAATTGCAAAGATTTATCGATGACAATACTACTGCCGATAAAGAATTATGTCTGTTAGACCAAGACTTTATCAAAGACGGTAAAATGACGGTAGCCGATTACGTGAAATCAAAAGGTGCCGAAGTAGTAGGTTTCCAAAGAGTAGCCTTAGGAGAATAATAATATTCTTAATATAGATTAATAGCCGGCTTTTTAGTCGGCTATTTTTATTTTTTTTCATGTATATTTGTTATTCCGAAACTTTTTTGAATGAGTCGATGAAAAAAACCTTCTTGGGCATCTTATTGTTATGGCAAAGTCTTATATGGGCACAAATCGGTATGCCTAAAATAAACAAAGGACAACCTGGGGGATTCGGGGGACAAAATATTCGTCGTAACGACAGTATCCCGCGCAGAGACAGCCTGAAAAAACAAATCAAAATCTATCCGGTTACCGATTACAAAATCTTCAATTTAAAACACGATACCATTCATGTTGATACACTTCTCAATATTCGTAAATATTATGCTTTTAACGAATTATTACAAGACGATTTTTTGCAATTAAAATTGCATAATTACGGGCAAGCCGTCAATGCTTTATCCTATGAAACAATTGTAAATGATATTGTTCCCGGTTTTGTGGCTTCTTCCAAACGAACGGATTTTTGGACACATGAACAGGTGCCGTTTTTTCGTACACCCAGTCCTTATTCGGATATGACTTATCTGAACGGTATTTCGCAAGGACAAATGCTCAATGCTTTATTTGCCACCAATATCAATCCGCAACTCAATACCGCAGTGGGTTACCGGGGATTGAGTTCTTTGGGATTGTATAAAAGGAGTGTTGTCAGTAGCGGCCGGTTTTTTGGTAGTGCCGTATATCATTCCAAGTCTCAAAAATATCATTTGCATTTTTACTATTATACCTATCAAAAAGACAATGAAGAAAACGGAGGAATCAAAGAGGTCGATCAATTTGAAAACGGAGGAGAAATCTTTAAAGACAGAAGCAGAATCGATGTTAACTTGATGGATGCCGAAAACAATACCAAACATCGACGCTTATACATCGGGCAAGAATTAGCCGTATTAAACGATAAAATCCGTTTTATCAACAATACCTTGATCCGGGGAGAAATGTATCAATTTACCCAAAGTCTGCCGGATACGTTATTATTTGGAAAAGTACATACCGGTTCAAGTATCAATGACAGTATTTACCGCAAAGGCTTTGAAAATTTTTCGGGGGTTCGTTTTCAATATAAATCGGTGGAATTGGAAAGCGGATTGCGGTATATCTATCAGTTTTACAGCCTTGATAGTGTGAAAGTTACAGATTCCGGTACTTATCCGAAATTCTTAGAATATAATGATATGTCTTTGGATTCAAAAGCCAAATTTAAACTCGATAAATTTCTTATCAGTTCAAAATTAAATATTGCTTTCACCCAAAATATTGCCGGTTATTATCTGCAAGCAAAAACCAAATATGATTTTAGCGGACAGTTTAGTGTTTCAGCAGAACTCGTCAGTGCCAGTACCCGTCCGGATATGAAGTATATTTTATATCAAAGTGCTTATGATAAATACAATTGGTATCATCCGGAACTAAAAAATCAATTGTCGCAAGAATTGAAATTACAAATCGAACATAAAAAATACGGACAAATCCGTTTGCAACAAGATATCGTGAATAATTATACCTATTTTGGCTTGGATTCTTTACCGCATCAAGATAAAACCGGTATTAAATACACGGCTCTTACTTATGCCCATGATTGGCAGTTTGGAAAATTTGGGTTGAGTACGGACATTCATTTGCAGAAAGTTTTGGACGGAGATGATATTCTATCCCTGCCCCCTTATGTTTTTCGTAGTAGTTTGTATTTTTCAGATTATTATTATACCCGTAATTTGTTTGTGCAAACGGGCTTAACTTTTAGATATTTTGACAGCTATTATGCCCCGGCATATCATCCGGTTATAGCAGATTTTGTTTTGCAAAACCGCCAAAAAATCGGAGGATATCCGGTAGTGGATTATTTCTTTAATTTTAAGGTAAAACGTTTCCGGTTTTTCTTTAAATTAGAACATTTGAACGCACTATTCGAATATAAAACACCCGATTATTACGCGGCACCGCTTCAACCTATACGAGATTTTTCCATTCGTTTCGGTTTGCGGTGGATTTGGTTTAATTGAGAATTACGCTAAAAGCATAGATATGAAAAAATTCTATTTATTGTATTTATTTCGTTTTTAACCATTAGTGTTACTGCACAAAAAATAAGCATGGAAAAATCTTGTGGCAGTTATAAGTTTAAACAAGATGGAAAGATTTTAAAATTATCGGAAGTAGTTTATAAAATGAAGGAAGACAAAAAGACTTATCAGCTTGCCAAACTCGGAAAATCCAATTATCTTATTTCTCAAATATTTGGAGGAGTGGGCGGTTTTATGGTGGGGTGGAATTTAGGATCTGCTGCTGCCGGAAAAAACATTAGTTGGACCGGAATGGGAATCGGAGGCGGTTTAATCGCTATTTCTATTCCCTTTTCGATAAGAGGTAAAAAATATATGAAAAAGGCCCTTAAACGATATAATGCACAATTTCCGGAAACTGCCGGACGTATTAAAATTGATTACAAATTAGTAGTCAATGGACAAGGTGTCGGATGGGTTCTCAGTTTTTAATAATCCGGTAAAATTACCCCAGTTTTTTCAGTAAAGTTTCCTTAATTTCCCGGATATTTTCATAGGTGAAATTATCGAGGTTTAAGACTTCTTTTTTTCCGTTTTTTAAGTGAAAGATAATTTCAAATATGTGAATTTCGTGGGAGGCGATGTCTTTGTAGGGAATTTCGGTTTTTTTGTTTTTACGGGTTTGAAATAAGATTTTATCTTCGTCAAATTCTATATAGTGTTTACGGCAACCGAAATATCTGTTATTTATCATCATGATAATCAGTAGAGTATAACTGATAATATTGAGAATCAAAGGTAATTTTTTTCCTTCGTAAGCTATAATTTGCAGGAGTTGTAGAATTTGATATCCTTCTACAATAACAAAAAAAGCGAAGATGACATACCATAAAATATTCGGTAATTTCTTTTTGGAACAAGCGTAGATTTTTTTCATGGCAGATAAATTTATTTTTTTTAAAGTTGTATTATATTCAGTAGGGTATAGTTTGCTGTTTTGTAATATTCAGCCCTACTATTTTCCCAATATTTTATTATATTTTTTTTCGTCGTTCAATACTTCCTTGGCTTTGAGTACTTCTTTATCGTGTTGCAAAATATAGGCGGTATAACCTTCATGACCGAAATAGCGATTGATTAAGTCGCGGTTGATTATATCCAATATGTAAGTTTGATATTGTTTCAAAACCTTTTCGCCGGCAGTTTGATAAGTTTGTATCAACTCCTTATATTTTTGTAGTACTTCTTCGGGTTGCTTTTCTTTTTGGGCTTTTTTATAGGCTTTTTCCAAGCTGATTTCCGCTGTGCTTTTCGGGTGAATTTTATGTTTTTTCAAGTAATCTAATAACAGATGAAAATCTTTTTCTGTTAATACCGGTGATAGTGTATCGGTGGGTTTGTTGTGCGAATAGTAATAGTCTGTTGCAAAATCAAACAGATAATTTTTCTTGGTCAAGTCACGGATGATACTTTGATCGGGGGTTTCTTCCATGACGATATCCGGAATTACCCCTCCCAAATTATGCACAATCCGTCCATTGGTAGTTTTATAGTTTTTTTCGGGCAGGTTATCACTCATCAACAAGGGTTTGCCGTTTTTATCGCGGTGCCAATAATCAATTTTTTGAATCAATCGCCCCGAGGGGATATAATATTTTGAGATGGTTTGCTTCATATATGTGCCGTATTTCAAGGGATAAGTTCGTTGCACCAATCCTTTACCGTAGGTGGTATCACCGATAATTACCGCCCGGTCGTAGTCTTGCAAACTTCCGGATAAAATCTCTGATGCCGAAGCAGAATGATCGTTTACCAAAATTACAATAGGAATTTCTTCGTCCATGGATTCGTTTTTGGTCATATAAGTTTTGTTGAATTTTTCAAAACGACCTTTGGTTGTTACCACGACTTTTCCTTTGGGGATAAAGAAATTGACAATACGGATAACTTCCGATAATAAACCGCCCGGATTGCCTCTGGCATCGATAATCAATTTTTGGGCGCCTTGTTTTTTTAAATCGATAATGGCTTTTTTCATCTGAGATGAAGCCTTTTTGTTGAATTTTACAAAGCGAATATAGCCGGTGTCGCCGTCTAACCGCGTAGCAGTAACGGCATCCAAAGCGATATCGGCCCGTTCCAAATCTTTTTTAATTTTTTTTCCATTTCTGTCGATTACTACCGAAACCTTACTACCGGCAGGGCCTTTCAATAAATTGGAAGCTACTTTGCGTTCTAAATCAGAAATCTTTTTTCCTTCTATTTCAATTATTTTATCACCGATTACCAATTCCTTGGAAGCCGGAGAATCTTTAAAAATATCTGTAATTATAATAGCAGAATCGGTCAGGCGTATATTGATACCCAAACCGCCGAAGTGTCCTTCTTGACGCATTTTTTGGTTGATGATACCTTGCTCATCATAAAAAGTAGTAAAGCGGTCCAGGCTGTTGAGCATTTTTTTGGTGTTTTTTTGAATCAAATCACCCAAATTGATATCATCGATATAATTGGTGCTCAATTTTTTTAAGACGTCATTGTAGATTTCCATCTGCTTGCTGATTTCAAAATACGGGTTTTGGGCTTGCAAACTCATGGAAATGCCGATGATGATAAATAGTATGTGTTTTTTCATTAAAAAAATTTTAATTAATGATATCAAAAATCCTACCAAACAGCAGATTATTTATAGAATTTGTCTTGTTGCCATTTCTGTGGATTATTGATAATGTATTGTGAAATATGTTGATATTCTTTATGATTTCTGATGATGTGTTCCCAATAATTTCGTTGCCATAATTTTTTTGAAAATCGTTTCCAATTATTTTTTTTAACGTTTTCAATATATTTAACGGTTGTAATGGATTTGTAGGCTCCGACAATGTCGCCTAACCTTGGGTTACCCACGTTCCCGTTTTGGTCACCCACGTTCCCGTTTTGGTCACCCACGAGGGGTGCCCCTACGGGGTTTTCAGGCAAGCCTTGTGCTTGCTCATTAAGGTGCCCTTCTAAATCTTCCCTCTTTTTCGAATCGCCCACCGGGCGATTCGAAAAAGAGGTTGGGGGTGGGCTAATTCCTCTGACAGGGGCAAGCACAAGGCTTGCCCGTACATCGGCATCTCCATTGGTAATTTCTAGAATGCTGTGAAAATGATTGGGCATTACGATATATTCATGTAATTCAATATTTGCAAATCTTTGGGCTAATGCCTGCCATTCTTCTCTTATCATTTTTCCTGCTTCATTTAAAATCATTTCGCCATGTTCTATTTTTCCAAATAAATTTTTCCGGTATTGGGTGCAAAGCGTGATAAAATACAATCCTTCTTGTGAATAATCAAATCCTTTTAATCGTATGGATTTCCTATTATGCAGTTGAGGTTTCATCAAGCTTTGTCAGTTATCCGGTATATAAATTAATATCTGTAATAATCAGGTTTGTAAGGACCTTCTTTTTTGACTCCGATATAGGCGGCTTGTTCATCGGTTAATTCGTCTAAGTGTACCCCCAGATGTTCTAAATGCAGACGAGCCACCATTTCGTCCAAATGTTTGGGTAGCATATATACTTTGTTTTCATATTTGTCGCTATTTTGCCACAACTCCATCTGTGCCAATACTTGATTGGTAAACGAATTACTCATCACGAAACTAGGATGTCCGGTAGCAACTCCCAGGTTCATCAACCGGCCTTCGGCCAGTACAATTACATCGTGACCGTCTACGGTGAATTTATCTACTTGCGGTTTGATGGTATCTTTGGTATGTCCGTAATTTTCGTCCAACCAAGCCATGTCTATTTCATTATCAAAATGTCCTATATTGGCGACTACGGTTTTGTCTTTCATCATTTTAAAATGTTTTCCGGTGATGATATCTTTATTTCCGGTAGCGGTAACGACAATGTCGGCTTCTTTGATGGCATCATCCATGCGCTTGACTTCATAACCTTCCATGGCTGCTTGCAAGGCACAAATAGGATCTATTTCGGTAACGATTACCCGCGAACCTGTTCCGCGAAAAGAGGCGGCTGTGCCTTTACCTACATCACCGTAACCGGCTACTACGACTACTTTTCCGGCCAACATCAAATCTGTTCCGCGACGAATGGCATCTACGGCAGATTCACGACAGCCGTATTTGTTGTCAAATTTAGATTTGGTTACCGAATCATTGACATTGAAAGCAGGAATGGGCAAAGTGCCGTTTTTCATACGTTCGTATAAACGGTGAACGCCTGTGGTGGTTTCTTCGGAAATTCCTTTGATACCGGCAGCTAATTCCGGATAGTTATCCAATACCATATTGGTCAAGTCGCCTCCGTCATCGAGTATCATATTCAAGGGCTTGTCACCGTCAAAAAATAAAACCTGTTTAAGGGCCCATTCGTATTCTTCTTCTGTCATTCCTTTCCAAGCAAATACGGGAATTCCTGCTTGGGCTATGGCAGCGGCAGCATGGTCTTGGGTAGAAAAAATATTACAGGTAGTCCAGCGGACCTCGGCTCCTAATTCTACCAAAGTTTCTATTAAAACAGCTGTTTGAATGGTCATATGCAGACTGCCACCGATACGGGCACCTTTTAAAGGCTTACTGTCGCGGTATTTTTTGCGGAGTGACATTAAACCGGGCATTTCTGCTTCGGCTAAGGCAATTTCTTTACGTCCCCATTCGGCCAGGGAAAGATCTTTTACTTTATAGGCAAGTTTTTGAGTAGAATTTGACATGATTTTTATGTTTTAGCGTGTAAATATAAGAATATTTTAGCAAAATTTCTTTTCGAAAAATTATTGTAAAAAAAGACAGGCTTGTTATTTTATGATAAATGTCATATTTTTGCAGGCAATTATCGATGTTATTCCATTTACCGGATTATTTTTTTAACAAATAAAAGATATGAAAAAATTACAACACATTTTTATTTTTATGCTTGTTTTAGGGAGTTTTCAAATAGGCCATACACAATTTGTAAAAGATTTGGCTCATGTTAAACCTACGATTAATAATACCAGAGCCAAGATATTTTTTCAAATGCTCAATCGCGAAAAAAATCCGCAGATTATTGATATCCGTACTCCACAAGAATATAAATCCGGACATATTAAAAACGCTATTTTAATCGATTTTTACGATCCGAATTTTGCCCAAAATGTAGAAAAAGCCGGCTTGGATAAAAACAAACCCATTTATATCTATTGCAGAAGCGGACACCGGTCGGGCAATAGTATTAAAATATTTCAAAAACTCGGATTTAAACATATAGTTAACCTGGGTTACGGAATCAATGAATGGAAACATCTTCAATTGCCTTTGGTTAAAGACTGATATATAACAATTAAACGATTTATAAAAAAAAAATTCAATATGAAAAAATTACTTTTAACCGGATGGGCAATTCTTGCTTTGGTTGCTTGTCAAAACAATGAAAAAAAAGAAAAGCTAAGTCCGGAAGTACAACAAGAACAAGCCGGAAAGAAAAAAGTTCCAGCTATGAATTTTGACCATAAAAAACACAAAATGAAAGGGATGATTTTGGCCAAAAGCACTTTTAAAGTTTTTAAGTCAAAAATAGAAGAAGTAGGTTCAAAACAAGGACTTCCGGCTGTGGTGGATTTTTGTCATGACAATGCCCAAAAATTAACAGACAGTATGGGTAAAGCACACAATGTTATCATTCGCCGAACTTCACATAAATTACGTAATCCCCAAAACAAACCGACAGATGCCGAACGGGATGTAATCAATCAATATTTGGAATTACAAGACCAAAATCAACGCTTAGAGCCTCTTGTAAAAAAAGATAAGGAGGGCTATGTTCATTTTTATGCTCCCATAAAAATCAAGGATAAATGTTTGCAATGTCACGGAGCGCCCGGTACGGATATCAAGGAGGTGATATTGAAAAAAATCAAAGAAAAATATCCGGAAGACAAAGCTGTGGATTTTAAAGTAGGAGAGCTTCGCGGAATTTGGGATATTAAATTTTTGGATAAAAATTAACCTAATCCTTTTAGAACAATTTTCCAGCCTTGCCATTTTATGGTGAGGTTTTTTGTTTTTATCTCCAAGCCATTATCGGTTATGTTATTGTGTAAAATTTATCATTGTAATATTCCGGTTATTAAAAATAGGACTGCCGAAATTCCCCCGGCGATTAATGCGTAGGGCAATTGGGTTTTGACATGGTCGATATGGTCGCTGGCAGATGCCATGGACGAGATGATGGTCGTATCCGAGATGGGCGAGCTGTGGTCACCGAACACCCCTCCGCTCAATACGGCGGCTATGCTCAAATACGGATTGACTTCCAGCGTTTGCGCCATTTGTACGGCGATGGGAATCATAATGGCAAAAGTTCCCCAAGACGTGCCGGTGGCAAAAGCGATAAAAGCCGCAATCGTGAAAATGATAACCGGTACCAAAGCCGGCGATAAAAAGTCGCGTGACAATTGCGCCACGTATTGTCCGGTTCCCAATTCCTTGGTGACATGGCTGATGGCAAAAGCCAGCATCATCAACAATGCCAAAGGCATCATTTCGGAAATTCCTTTGAGTACCCAATCAAACATTTCGGTAATCTTGGCAATTTTTTGAGTGCGGTACAAGAGCATAGCCGTAACAATGGCCGTAAGTACAGCCATCAATACGGCGGTAGAGCCCGAGCCGTGGCTGATAGCCGTAAAAATCTTTTTCAAGCTGAAAGCTTCTCCTTCTATTTCACCGGCTTTTTGCCAGCCGTCCATAATTAGCGTAACCGGCATCATCCATACCATAGTGGCAATAGGGACAACCATATTAAAAGCTTTGTGCCGGGAGGTAACGGCTTCAACGGCTGTCAAAGCCTCGGATATCATGGGTTTGGCAGTATCTGATAGTACTTTTCCTTCCTTACGGGCGCGTTCTTCGGCTTTTTTCATCGGTCCGATGTTCCAATCGAAAAAAATCACTATCAATACCAGTAACAAGGCAAAAACCGGGTAAAAATTGTAGCGCATGGCTTGGAACAACACGCCGAAACCGTCGTCAAAACCTTGGGTGAGCAACAAGCCGATGATAAAAGCGCCCCAAGCGTTAAACGGAATCAGAATGGAAGTAGGGGCGGAACTGCTATCGGCGATATAGGCGAGTTTTTCACGCGATATTTTCAACCGGTCGAATACCGGACGGAAAACCGTACCTACCGTTAAGGCTGAGATACTCGTTTCCACAAAGATCATGACGCCGGTCAGCCAAGCGTAAAATTGGACTTTTTTGCGAGCGGCGACAGAATTTGTCGAAGTCTTTTTATTCGAAGCCAATTTTTTTTCCATCCAAATCACAAATCCGGCTACACCCCCCGATTTTTGTATCAAGATAATCAATCCGCCTACCAAGGCGCTAAACATGATGGTTTTGGTATTACCGGCATCTTTGAATACATCTACCAATGCCATGATGCTGTCGTATGTGCCGGAGAAAATGTTGCCCCGGTCGATAATCACCCAACTCAACCAAATACCGAAAAGTAGTGAAATATACACCTGTTTGGTGCGAATGGCCAGTACAATGGCGAGCAAAGGCGGTAGAACCGACCAAAATCCGTAGTCGTGCATAACAGAATAGTTTGCCGTAAAAATACGGAATATTCTTTACATTTTGATTTTGCGGGCGGCTTTAATCCGGTTTTCCACATCCATTTTGACAAAGATATTTTTGGTATGCGTTTTTACGGTGTTGATGGAAACAAATAATTTTTCGGCGATTTCGGAATTGGTATAGCCTTGTACGATGAGTTTGAGGACATCTCTTTCACGGGCAGTTAAACCGAATTCTTTGATTTTTTCATCGAAATCATCCATGGGTTCAGTTGTTTTTTGACCGGTTTGTTCTTGCTTTTGTTCCATGGTTTCCAAGCGGTGCATATAATTGGAAATATCCCTTTGCATTTGTAGCAATTTTATTTTAGCATTTTTTTGTTTGAGTTTAAAAAACATAAATACTCCGGCCAAGATCAATGCCAAAGCGAGAACGAGCAAGCGCATTTGAACGAGTCTTTTGTTTTTCAAGCGATTTTCCAGTTCCAAGACTTTGATTTTGTGTTCTTTTTCGCTTACTTGGTATTTGATGTTCAAACCTTCGGTTTTGAGTTTTTGTTCACTGCCGGTCATTTCCGATTTCAACCGGTAATAATTTTTCAGGTTTTGATGGGCTTTTTCAAAATCTTGCTGTCCTTCATAAATTTGTGCCAATATTTTCAGAGCTTCCAATTCCACTTCTTTGTCTTTGTTTTGCCGGGCAACTGTCAAAGCACGGCGGATATAATCTTCGGCTTCTTTGTATTTTTTTTGGCTCAAATACAATTTGGCCCAATTGCGATACACCAGAGCTTTTAATTTTTCATCACCGGTTTCTTCGATGGTTTGAAGGGCTTTATTGAGCCAATATACTGCCGATGCAGGTTCGTTTTGCAGGATGTAAATATTGGCAATATTGTTTTCGATGATGGCTTTCGGATTTTTGATATTAGCCTTTTTGTAGATTTCCAAGGCTCGTTGGTAATAATACAAAGCCGAATCGAGCTGATGAAAATGTTCTTCGTATACATTACCGATATTATTGTATTTACTCGCCAGGTTGACAGGCTTATTGAGTTTTCGGGTCAATGCAAGCGATTGTCTGTAATAATTCAGCGCTTTGTCCGGTTGATTCATTTCCTGATAAACCGTACCGATATTGTTGTATATTTTGGCGGTGTGCAAGTCCAACCCGTGTTGTTTGAAAATTTTCAAAGCTTTTAAAAAATTGTCGATGGCTTCGGGATATTGTCCTGAAATTTCATTGAGTACTCCCAAATTTCCCAATTGAGAAGCGTATTGTACCGAATCGCCGTTTTGGAGGTAATAACGGGCGGAGAGCTTGAAAAAATGATGCGCCAAAGGCAATTTGGATTTTTGGTAAAAATACAGGGCAATTTGGTTGGCTTTTTCCGCTTTTTTTTCTTCGTTTTCCTGTAATAACTGCATGGCAATCTGCATCAAGCTGTCTTGATTTTTTACTTTATCCAAGACTTCTTTTGGGTTGATATCAGCTATTTGGTTGTTCTGTACGATCGGTTCTTTTTGACAGGAAAGCGCTAGAAATGAGACTAAAACGGATATGTAAAGAATTTTTTTCATTTGTTTTATAATGTGTTTTGTATTGCTTTATTTCCTGTTCTCAGTCCTCGTTTCACCGGCTCATCAATCACGGTGGCTTCGGTACATCCCGACGCAATATCGGGACACTCAGCCACCTTACTTATCGGTTCATCGATTCAACGATTCATCTACAATCAATAAAATTACAAAAAAAATATAAAACTACTGCAACAAGCTGTCGATTTTACGTTCTAAATCTTTCCCCCACAGGTTTTTTCCGGTTATTTTACCATTTCGGTCGATGAGAAATAGGGTGGGGATGCTTTTCACTTTGAATTTTTTTACGATAATATGTGTCGAATCGATAAATTGCGGCCAGGGTAATGAATCTTCTCGGATAGCTTTTTTCCAAAAATACCGGTGCCTGTCGGAAGAAATGCCAATGATATTCAGCCCTTTTTTATGGTATTTATCGTAGAGTTTTTTATAAGCCGGATTGGCCGATTCGCGACACGGACGGCACCACGAAGCCCAAAAATCGATAAGGGTGGCTTTGCCCATATTTTGTTCGATGTTTTGGTAGTGCAGTGTAGTGTCGAGCAGTTGAACCGCCGGAATATACTGCCCGGTTTTCACTCCTTCCTCTTCGGGCGAATGCGAGGCTATTTTGTATGCAGGCCTGTTTTGACAACCTAAAACAAGGCTGATAAAGGTTGAAAAAAACAATATTTTGTATCGATTTCTCATAAAATGCTTATCTTCCGGGCAAAAATACGGAAATTATGCCCAAACATCATTAAAAGTCTGGATAAGTGTTTCCTTGGAAAATTAAACACTGTTGCAAAACGGCTATGATTCTTGTGATGAATGTTACCTGAAGCTTGAATAAAAAGTCGGGCGAGAAGATTTTAGTTTTATTTCGATAAAATTTATTAATTTAGCATTTACAACTAATTTTATTTAAAAATTACAAAAAAATGCTGACAAAAGTTTTTGCCGCCGCCATATACGGTATCGATGCGCATGCGGTTACCGTGGAAGTGAATGTAGACAAAGGGGTAGGCTATCATTTGGTAGGATTGCCCGACAAAGCCGTGAGCGAAAGCAATTACCGGATTTCCGCCGCTTTGCAAAATGTAGGCTACCGGATTCCGGGCAAAAAATACATCATTAACATGGCGCCGGCGGACTTGCGCAAAGAGGGTTCCGCTTACGATTTAACGATAGCCATCGGGATACTCAATGCTACCGGACAAATTACCGCCAAAGATTTGGAAAAATATATGATTATGGGCGAATTGTCCCTCGACGGCGGTTTACAACCCATCAAAGGAAGTTTGCCCGTAGCCCTCAAAGCCAAAGAATTGGGGTTCGAAGGTGTGATTATCCCCAAGCAAAATGCCAAAGAAGCCGCCATCGTAGACGGATTGAAAGTTTACGGTGTAGAGAATATTTTGGATGTCATCGAATTTTTTGAAGGCAAACGCGAATTGCAACCCGAGCATATCGATTTGGAAGAACTTTTTTACAAACAATCGGAAACCCCCGAATTTGATTTTGCCGATGTCAAAGGGCAGGAAACCGTCAAACGTTGTTTGGAAATAGCGGCTGCCGGCGGACACAATATCATCATGATAGGCCCGCCCGGAAGCGGTAAAACCATGTTGGCCAAGCGGATTTCGGGTATCTTAC
>Ga0256843_1001744_pt1 | contig 16669 bp, 18 predicted proteins | sample AlvinellametaG_FD_191572 | JGI IMG/M metagenome (GOLD analysis project Ga0256843, IMG submission 191572) | Pompeii worm associated microbial communities from hydrothermal vent at the East Pacific Rise, Pacific Ocean - Alvinella | ecosystem: Host-associated > Annelida > Integument > Unclassified ... | reverse complement strand
TTAGCAGTAGCAATGACTGAAGGATGTTCTACTTCAGAGACCATAATATGGTTTTTACGTCCAGTAAGAATATACTGAAAATAGATACTTTTAAGTACCCAGTTATTGCTCTCTGTGGCACAAGAAGTAATCACTACAGAATCCTCTTTCGGTGAGTGGATACCTGCATAGATTTTTTCCATAGCAGTTTTAAGTCCGGGGTGTGTGTCACTTGCATAAGAGTGTAGAGAATTTGGATTACCATATTTTTGTACAAAATAGGGCTCCATCTCTGCAAACACTTGCGGGTCAACGATTGTTGTTGCATTGTTGTCTAAATAAACGTTCATAGTAAGGTCTCCTTTTTAAAGAAAAATATTCTTTAAAATTAAATTAAATCATGTATAAATATTAATTAAGAGTAAAAGTGTCTTAATTGATTTTATGCATCTTACGCTATTAATCTTAATTTAACATAAAATAGCTTTTAAAGAGGAGAATTATACTCTTAAATGAAGTAAAGCCCCTTGATATCACTCAAGGAGAAGCAAAAGTTTAAAAGTTTGAAGGTGTAGGAGAATTAATAAGACTATAAAATTCGTTACGTGTACGTTCATCACTTTTAAAGAGACCTCTTAAGGCAGAACTTACAGTAGTAGAGTTTATTTTTTGTACACCTCTCATCTCCATACACATATGACGTGCATGAACTACAACCGCCACTCCTTTAGGATGAATAGTTTCTGAAATAGCATCAGCGATTTGTTCTGTCATCTGTTCTTGAATTTGTAGTCTTCTAGCATAGACATTTACAATACGTGGAATTTTAGAAAGTCCAACAACTTTACCATCGGGAATATAAGCAACATGTGCACGTCCAATAATAGGTAACATATGGTGCTCACACATAGAGTAAAATTCAATATCACGTACCAGTACCATCTCATCGTTGGAGCTAGTAAAAAGGGCTTGATTGAGTATTTCTTGAGGATTTTGATGATATCCTTCTGTAAGAAATTTTAGAGCTTTAGCCACGCGACTTGGTGTTTTAAGAAGCCCTTCTCTTTTTGGGTTTTCTCCTAAAAGTTCAAGAACTTTTGTAATGGCTTGTTCAAATTCTTCTTCTTTTGTCATAGCTACACCTTATAGTTATTTTGTGCTAATTGTATCTAAATAGACGTTAAGTATTTTATCATCTACTTTAGAAATAGCTAATTTTCGTATTTGAATACTCGTAAAATAGTCAGATGACCCCTTTTCAAGAGCATCATAAAGAAAAATATTTACAATCAGTTTAAAGTGTGTGTAGGTGTGGGTCACTTGACCTAAATATTCTGATGCACATAATGGAACGTCAATAGAAGGAAATCCCCATAGCCCATGTAGAAATTTCCCTTCTCTTTGCGTAAGTAAAAGTGTTTCATTGTATCTATAAAGCATAACATTTTGTTCTTTTGTGGGGACTTTGCGCTTTTTTTTAGTAGGATAAAGTGTAGGTTCATCTTTACCTAAACAAATTGACAAAAGAGGACACACTTTGCACTTTGGATTTTTAGGGGTACATATAGAAGAGCCTATATCCATCATAGCTTGATTGTAATCAAAAGTATTTTTAGTATCTACTAGGTCATAAGCAATCTTCCAAAGTTCTTTCTCTTTAGGTGTGGTGAGTTTTTTGAGACGACATAAAATACGTTTTACATTAGCTTCCATAATAGGCACAGGTTTTTTAAAGGCAAAACTTGCCACAGCATGGGCAGTATTTTTACCAATACCAGGTAGTTCAATAAGTGCTTCAACCTCTGTAGGTAAAGTATCTACAAGGGTAGCCGTTTTATGTAAGTTTTTAGCCCTATTATAATACCCTAATCCTTCCCACATTTTAAGTACATCATCTAAAGGGGCTTCTCCTAATGCCTTCAGAGTAGGAAATTTTCTTAAAAAAGGAAAATAGTAACGTTCAAGTACCGTTTTCACCTGAGTTTGCTGAAGCATTACTTCGCTGAGATATATGGCATAGGCATCTTCAGTATTTCTCCAAGGTAAATCAACTCTACCATTATCTTTATACCAGTGTTGAATAGCAGTATGTATTTTTTTCATACTGAAAGTATAGCCCTATTTCGCTCTATATTCGTTTTTTAACAAATTTTAGATAAAATCACGTTATTATAAATACAAAGGATTGTAGTGAAAGTTACAGTAAATAAAGTTGATGATGCAAATATCATCGTAAGTGGTACACTTGATGCAGAAGTCATTAATGCAAATGTAGAAAAATTGGCACAACAAGCTTCTAAAGAGATTAAGGTTGATGGATTTAGAGCAGGTAAAGTACCTGTTGCAGTTGTAAAACAGATGCATGGTGAAAAACTTGCACAAGATGCAGAAGGTGAAGCTCTCAGAGAGCTTATAGATGCAGGACTTGCTGAAGCAAAAATAAACCCTGCAGATATGATGGGACAGCCTTCATTCAAAAAATATGACAAAACAGATGCAGGGATTGAAGTTGAAGTGGAAATTTCAACAAGACCAGTATTTGATCTTGAGGGATATGCAGAGGTTATGCCATCATTTGAAAAACCAGTAGCAGATGAAAAAGAGGTTGAGGCAAAACTTGAAGAGATGGCAAAAGAACAAGCATCATATACAAAAATCAAACGTAAACGTATGGTAAAAGATGGTGATATGACACTGATTGATTTTGAAGGTTTTGTTGATGGTGTTGCATTTGATGGCGGTAAAGCTGAGAAATTTAATCTTGAAATTGGTTCAGGTCAATTTATTCCAGGCTTTGAAGAGCAAATTATTGGAATGAAATATGAAGAGGAAAAAGATGTAGTAGTGACTTTCCCAGCTGAGTATCAATCAAAAGATCTTGCAGGAAAAGAAGCAACATTTAAAGTAAAACTACATGAAATTCAAGAAAAAGCAGAAGCAGAAGTAAATGATGCATTGGCACAAAAACTTTTAAATGATGAAAAAGCAACACTTGAACAACTTAAAGAAAAAGTAGAAGAACAAGTTTCTACTGTAGCACTTTCTAAACTTTATAACGAAGAGTTAAAACCAAAAATTGTTGAAGCACTTGTAAACAAATTTGATTTTGCATTGCCAAACAATATTGTAGAGCAAGAGATTGATGCAAAAGTAAATGCAAAAGCACAAAAAATGTCAGAAGAAGAATTGGCTACATATAAAGACAATGAAGAGAAAATAAATGAGCTTCGTGATTCTGTAAGAGAAGAAGCTAGAGATTCAGTAAAAGCAACATTTATTGTAGATGCATTGGCTAAAAAAGAAGAAGTGAATGTTGAAGACCAGGAAGTATCTCAAGCACTTTACTATGAAGCAATGATGTCTGGACAAGATCCACAAGCTATGGTGAAATACTACCAAGATAACAATCTTCTTCCAGCTGTAAAAATGGGAATGATTGAAGATAAATTATTTGGTAAACTTTTAGGTTTAGACAAGTAAGTAGATAAGGTCGAGTTTTCGACCTTATTCTTTAATCTATATTCAAACAGATATTATGTCTATTTCATTATAAATTAAAAAAGGTAAAGCATGAGTTATATTCCCTACGTAGTAGAACAAACAGGAAGAGGTGAAAGATCTTATGATATCTATTCACGTCTTTTAAAAGATCGCATTATTATGTTAAGTGGTGAAGTAAATGATCAAGTAGCATCTACTATTGTGGCACAACTACTCTTTTTAGAAGCGCAAGACCCAGATAAAGATATCTATTTTTATATTAACTCACCAGGAGGGGTTATTACATCAGGACTTTCTATGTATGATACTATGAATTATATTAAACCAGATATTGTGACTATTTGTATGGGGCAAGCAGCTTCAATGGGCGCATTTTTACTCTCTTCAGGAACACCAGGAAAGCGTTATGCACTTCCAAATGCACGTATTATGATTCACCAGCCTTCAGGGGGTGCTCAAGGGCAATCTACCGATATCCAAATTCAAGCAGAAGAGATTCAAAGACTCAAAGATTCTCTTAATGAAATTATGGCAAAAAACTGTGGTAAAAAAGCAAAACAGTTAGAAAAAGATACTGAACGTGATAACTTTATGTCTTCAGAAGAAGCAGTGAAGTATGGACTTATTGATAAAATACTAGAAAAAAGTTTTGTATAGTAAGGTAGAGGCATGATTAGAGAAATAGTGGTCTATCCAGATAAAAGATTAAAACTTATTTCAAAAGAAGTAACAGAATTTAATGGAGTATTGCATGATTTATTAGATGACATGTATGAAACGATGCGTCTAAAAAATGGTGTAGGATTGGCAGCTATTCAGGTAGGTGTTGATCAAAGAGTATTGATTATTAATGTTCCATTAGAAGATAAAGAGACTGAAAATGACCAGCCAAAAGAGAATACACTTGAAATTATTAATCCAGTAATTGTTGAAAAAGATGGAAGTGAAAAATTTCAAGAGGGGTGTCTCTCTATCCCTGGTGTCTATGAAGATATAGAGCGTGCAAAACATGTAAAAGTAGAGTATTTTGACAGATATGGGGAGAAAAAAGTTATAGAAGATAATAATTTTTTAGCGATTGCTCTTCAACACGAAATTGACCATCTCGATGGTAAAGTTTTTATTGAAAAGCTCTCTTATATTAAACGTAAAAAATTTGAAAAAGAGTGGAAACGAAAACTCAAAGAGGGTGCATTTTAGACACCCTGAGCAATCATTGCATCAGCAACTCTCTTAAATCCTAAAATATTTGCCCCAGAAATAAGATCCATACCTAAATCATATGTATCACATGTGCGTTTAATATCCAAATAAATATTAGACATAATATTTTGTAATTTTGTATCTACTTCTTGAGCAGAGAAGTAATTAAGTGTATTATTTTGACTCATTTCTAAAACACTGACTGCTACACCCCCTGCATTAGCGGCTTTAGCAGGAGCAAAAATAATTTGATGTTTTACAAAAAGTTCTATGGCTTCGGGAGTACTAGGCATATTTGCACCTTCTGCAATGAGTTTCACTTCATTTTCTATAAGTTCTTTTGCACATCTTTCACCCAATTCATTTTGAGTGGCACATGGAAATGCTGCAAAACATGGAATACTCCAAACATAGTTACTCCCCTCTTCATAGTCCTCTTTTTTAATATAAATAGCGTGTTTTCTCTCTTTAGTATATGCTTCAAGTGAAACTCTATTTGTCAGTTTTAAATGTTTTAATAGGTTCAAATCAATACCATTGCTATCATAAATAGCACCTTTTGAGTCAGAACAAGTGACAGGAACAGCTCCAAGGTCATACAGTTTTTCTATCGCATGAATGGCTACATTACCACTTCCACTAATCGTACAAATTTTGCCTTTGAGTGTTTCACCTTGGTCTTCTAAAAGGGTTTGAGTAAAGTAAATTAGTCCAAAGCCTGTAGCAGAAGCACGTCCTTGGCTTCCTCCCAAAGAGAGAGGTTTTGAAGTGATAATACTGTCATAAGAGTTGGTTAACTGCTTATATTGCCCAAAAAGATACCCTACTTCTTTAGCCCCTACACCAATATCTCCACCTAAAATATCAATATCGGCACCAATAGAGTTATAAAAAGCAGTCATAAAAGCTTGACAAAATTTCATAATTTCTTGATCACTTTTTCCTTTTGGGTTAAAGTCTGCACCACCTTTTGCTCCTCCAATGTGAAGTCCAGTAATGGCATTTTTGAAAATTTGTTCAAATGCAAGAAATTTTAAAATATCAGGATTAACAGAAGGATGAAAACGTACCCCTCCTTTGTAAGGTCCTAATGCATTGTTAAATTGAATTCTATATCCATTATTTACATGTATTCTATTTTGGTCATCTAGCCATTCTATTTTAAAAAAAATAGCTCTATTAGGAGTAATAATACGTTCAATAATATTCTGAGTAGTATACTCAGGATGTTTCTCCATTAATGGACGTATCGAAATTAGTACCTCTTTAAGTGCTTGGAAAAAGTTAATATCTGTTTGGCAATTACTCTCTTTTGCTCGTTTCATCGCTTGTGCTATATAATCCATAGGAATCCTTTAAAGTGTAATATTTGATTATATGACAATTTGACATATTTTTAACTTTTTTTTCTAAAATATGTCACACTTATAGAATGAATGTAAAAGAGAATAGTGGTAGACCACCAAAAACCGTTAAAAAAGTAAAACAAAAACAAGAGAAAGAAGCGATAGTTAATAGATTAAAATGTGCTACACTAGAGGGGGTTGATGCACAAGTGATAGAGGTAGAAGCAACATTTACAAAAGGCTTACCAGGGTTTGCTGTAGTGGGGTTGGCAAGTTCAGATATTCAAGAGGCAAAAGAGCGTGTAAAATCTGCACTACTTACCAATGAGTTTATCTTTCCTCCTCTTAAAATAACGGTTGGTCTTTTCCCTTCGGAAGGTAAAAAATCAGGAAGTCATTTTGACTTGGCACTTGCTCTGTTGGTGGCATTAAATAAAAAAAGTTTTGAAGAAGAGGGACTTTTTGTTTTTGGTGAATTAGGATTAGATGGAAGGGTCAAGAATTCCTCTATGATTTTCCCTATTATTCTTTCACTCAAAGAAAAAGGGGTGATTAAAAGAGCCATTGTACCCAAAGAAGCCATTCCTTATTTAAGTCATATTTCTGGGGTTGATTTTATTGCAGTTGAAACCCTTAAAGAGACAATTTTTCTTGTGGGTAAAGGGGAATTCAAAACAAATGTCAAACAGTTTGAATATGATGCAAAGAAAGTCATCATAAAAAGTATTCCTTACTATTATGAAACATCTTATGAGAGTAACTTTTTAGATGTAAAGGGGCAAATGGTAGCAAAAAGAGCAGCCCTTATTGCTGCTGCTGGTATGCATAATTTTTTTATGGAGGGCAACCCAGGATGTGGGAAAAGTATGATTGCAAAACGTATGAAAGATATACTTCCTCCTATGCAAGAAAATGAATTGCTCTCTATAGCAAAACATCAATTTTTAGATGGACAAACGCCAAACTTTAAAGCCATTCGTCCTATGAGATCGCCTCATCATACTGCTACCTCTGCTTCTATTTTTGGTGGAGGTTCAGGACAAGCAAAAATAGGAGAAGTAGCTCTTGCAAACAATGGTATACTTTTTTTTGACGAAATTCCTCACTTTTCAAAACAAGTACTAGAAGCGATGAGAGAACCATTATCAGATAGAAAAGTGCATATTGCTAGGGTCAATGCAAAAATAGAGTATGAAGCAGATATTATGTTTGTTTCCGCACAAAACCCTTGTCCATGTGGAAACTTACTCTCTAAAGTCAAAGCATGTCGTTGTTCAGAGATGGAGATCAAACGTTATACAAATAAACTTTCAGATCCATTTTTAGACCGCATAGACCTCTTTGTAGTGATGCAAGAAGTGCAAAGTGATGATAAATCAGATGTCAGTTCAGAAGTGATGCATCAAGCTGTACTTGATGCATTTTCAATGCAAAAGCAAAGAGAACAAAAACGATTGAATGGTAAATTATTGGAAAATGAGATAGAAAAATATTGTATTTTAGATGAACAAGCAAATAAAATTTTAGAGAGTGCCATTGGTAAATTTTCACTTTCACATAGAAGTATAGCTTCTCTTAAAAAAATAGGACGAACCATTGCAGATTTAAATATGCATGAGCGCATAGAAAAGAAAGATATCTTAGAAGCCTTAAGCTATAGACGTAGAAAATAAGCCATCATAAGATGGCATATAGTTTAAAAACCTACGATAACTTTTGTTACAATAAAACCACCAATAACGAGCCAAATAAACATAGATAATGCTGTATAGATTGGGGCTAGTCCTAATCCTTTAAATTTTGAAAAAATTGTACCCATACCAAGAGCCGTCATTGCCATAGTAAGTAAAAACGTATCGACTGCATTAATAAGGTTTACAATACTCTCAGGCACTAAGTGTAAAGAGTTAAATCCTGCTACCATGATAAAATAGACCGCAAACCATGGAATAACAAGCTTCATTTTTTCCTCTCTGTTACCTCCCTCTTTTTTTGCAGCATAAGCTAGATAAAAACCAAGTACTATGAGCATAGGAGCAATCATAATAACACGGGTCATTTTTACAATAACTGCGGCATTTGCCATCTCTTCGGGAGCACCTGGTACAGAAGCAGGTACAGCAACTACTTGAGCAACTTCATGGATGGTTCCTCCTACATAAATACCAAAGGTACGAGGATCCATATGTAAAAAGCCTGATGCATCTTTAATAAGAGTTTCATACATTACTGGATAAAGAAACATAGAAATTGTTCCAAAAAGTACAACCATTGAAACGGCAATAGCAGTTTTATACTCTTCTGCTTTAAGTACAGGTTCTGTTGCAAGTACTGCGGCAGCACCACAAACAGAGGCACCCGATGCAGTGAGTATGGAAGTATCTTTTTCCATACCAAAAACCTTATATCCAAGCCAAGAACCTAAAATAAGAGTAGAACTTAACATAATGAGAGAAACTAAAAATCCATCCATCCCCACTTCAGCAATTTGTTGAAAGGTAATTCTAAATCCATAGAGTACAATAGCAAAGCGTAAAACTTTTTTTGCAGAAAATGTAATTCCTGTTTGCCAAGCTTTAGGTGTTTGATTGTGTAATGTATTTGCATAAAATATTCCCATTACAATACCAATAACTAAAGGAGAAAGCCCTAAAGCTTTCATAGGTGAAAGAGCAGCAATAAATGTTGCTGAAGAAGCAAAGATAGCAACAAATATGATACCATATAATGTGCCGTTACGATTTTGTGGAGAAAATGCCATAAAGAACCTTTTAGTCAATAAAATTGATTATATTTTTATAATTGTACTATAATATTGATATAATTTAAAGATAAATCGTAATAAATTTAAAATAATGATAAAATATAAAAATTGTAAAAAAAGAGTAAATGATGAAACTAACCCTTAGACAAATGCAAATTTTTTTAAATGTAGTGACTTCTGGTCATTTGACAAATGTAGCAAAAGAGATGAAACTAAGCCAATCAGCAGTTTCTATGTCCATTAAAGAATTAGAAAATATTTTAGGACGTCCTGTTTTTGATAGAATTAATAAAAAACTAGTTCTTAATGAAGTTGGACGAGCATTCCATAAAGAGATAGCTCCCATTTTTAAAAAATTATCTGATATAGAGTATGAGTTTAAAAATTCTGAAAACAAAGGGATGATACGTGTGGGCGCAAGTACAACAATTGTTGATTATCTTATGCCCACCATTATTTGTAGCTATATGAGTTCATACCCTGATGTTAAAATTACATTAAAAGAAGGTAACACCAAAGAGATTGCTGCGATGATAAAAGAGGGAAGTATAGACATAGGTTTTGTTGAAGGATTTGTAACTGGATCAGATATTATTAAAGAAAAAATAGGTGTAGATGAGCTTATTGTAGTCACCGCAGATGAAACATTGGATGATGTGTATGATTTAAATAAAATTTCAACACATAGATGGGTGTTAAGAGAAGAGGGTTCAGGAACAAGAGAAGTCTTTTTAGAATATATTAAAGAGAGAACAGATGATTTAAATATTTTCTTAGAATTAGGTCATACAGAGTCTATTAAAAGCATTTTGATGAATAAAAAATGTTTAACGTGTATTTCTAAAATTTCTGTGAGAAGTGAAATAGAAGAGAAAAAACTTTTCAAAGTAAATGTAAAAGATTTTGAATGTAAAAGAGATTTTTTAATGATTTATCATAAAGATAAATACCATTCTGCACTCTTTGAAAAGTTTGTTTTCTTTTCAAGAAAATTAATGATTAAGATGATTGAGGGAGGGAGCTGTACGATTCATTAGGAATTAAATATTATAACTGTGTAAGTGCTTTTTCATACTCTTCAAAATAGTTAAGATTTGTAAAAGGTTCTTGCTCTGAAAAAGGAACAATTTTTATAGATGCTTTTTCTAATAATATTTTTAATTTATGGTTATTCTTTTTGTATTGTTCTATAGCAATAGGTAAAATAGATCTTCTATATAACCCACAGAGTGGCTGTAAGCCATTAGGGCTTTTTGCAATGACTGCATCATACTTTTTATCTGAAGTTTCCATTAACGTATCTATAATCTCTTTTGTAATAAAGGGTGCATCAACACTTAAAATAAATACTTCTTCTACATTAGGTAGGGTTTGAAAGATTGAAATAATACCTACAAGTGGAGATGACTCTTTATAGCAATCTTTAATAATTTGACAAGAAAAATTAAATTTATCTTCTTTGGAAGAGAGGGAAACATGATAAAAAATCTTTTTGAGTTTTTGGTATTGATAGGCACTTAAAGTTGAATATTGAGCAAAAGGAAGTAAGGCTTTATCTTTCCCCATACGAGAACTTTTTCCTCCTGCAAAGATAACTGCATGTGTGTGTAACATATCTAGACGCTCTCTTGTCTAAAAGAATCTTTACGTTTTTGATGTACAAGCAGTACAAGAAATGCAAGAAATGTAATGCCCGCTTCTATAAGAAAAAGATACTCACCATAAAATTTCCCAGAGAGTATAGCCCCTATAGACCCCCCTAACCCAAAAGCAATACCTAAAAAGAATTGTTGAGCAAGTTTTTTTTGAGAATAAAGAGAAAATACATAGGTAATAGCTGCGGTATGATAGAGTGCAAAGCTAATGGAGTGAAGAGATTGTGTCATAAAAGTAATTATTATAGAATCAGGGTAAAGAAAAAGAAAAAGCCAGCGTAGCATGGTAATAAAGGTAGCAAATTGTAAAAGATGTAAAAGATTACGTTGCAGTAGAGGTCCTTGAAAATAGAGCATAAAAATTTCGCACAATACACCAAAACTCCACATCCAAGAAATCATACTTAATGAGATACCATGAGATGTTTCATAAATAGTAAAAAAGTTATAAAATCCTCCAAATCCTACTTGCATAAGAAAGATAGAAACCCAAAAAGCCCAATATTTCTTTAAAGAAAATGAAGCATCTTCTTGTGCAGAATTGTGTGAAATAGTATCAAACTGTGTAAGTATTACACCAAAAAATAGAGTAAGTAAAGATGTAATACTAAGGTAATAAAGTGCTTCATAAGTAGAGGTTAAAATTTCTCCTAACCATAGGGCAATTCCCATAAATCCTAAAGAACCCCACAGACGTACTTTCCCATATTTTGTTTTAGAAAGCTGTGCCAAGGCAATCGTTTCAACATAAGGTAAAGAGACCCCCATAGATGCACCAAAGAGAAGATTTGCAGTTAAGTAAAAATAAAAATTTTCAACCAATTGTAAAAAAATAAGCGTACTTACAAAAGTAATAAAGAGAGAAATTTTATAAATAGTAGGTGTTAAAGTAACATAGTGTTTAAAAATAAAAGGGAGTAAAAAACGCATAAAGGGAGCTGCTGCATAAATAATACCTACTTCTAGTGGACTATAATGAAGGTCAAGTAAAACTTTAGGCATAAAAATAACATAAACACCGACAAGAGCAAAATAGAAGAAATAATATGCCCCTAAGAGTATGGGCATATTAGAGTAAAATCGATTATTTTGAAACATGTTTGGAATTTACAACAACTGTTGCAGAGAGTAAATCATGCAGTGTTTGATTGTCTTTTCTAAAGAACATAAGAATCCATCCAAAAAATGTTACCATAGAAAGAATAGCACAAAGATTTCTAAAAATGGCAATAAATAAAGAAGGGGTTTTCTTTGTGCTTTTATCAATTAACTTAATATTATATGCTCTATATCCAGGGGTTTGCCCTGTTTTATACATAAAAATAGATTGAACAAAAATAAGAGGTATTAAAATATATATCCATCCTATTAGTTTATTTTCAGCAAATGCTTCTCTTCCATCCATAACAAAATAAAAGACTATATACATAATGGGCATCACAAGCATAAAAGCATCGGTAAGAAATGCTTTTATCTTCATACCTACAGAGGCATAGTCATAATGTATATCTTTATCTATTTTATGTAGAGGTTCTTGAGATTTTTTACCTTGTTTTAGTGTTCTAAATCGTTGTTTTTTCATTTATTGTAATCCTTGTGTCATAGTAAAGATTGGCAAGAGCATAGCAGATACAATAACACCAACTACAAGACCAATAAAAAGCATCATGAATGGTTCTAGTAGTCCAAGAAGGAGTTTGAGTTTATCTTCGTTTTCTTCTGCATAAAGTAAAGAGATATTATCTAAAATACTTGCCACTTCACTAGACTCTTCACCTAAGGCTAAGGATTGCATAAAATTACGTTTAAGTTTCACACCTTTTGTTATCTCTAAGGCATTAGAAAGTTTATTTCCTTCTTGCACTTTGATAGTTGCCTTTTCAAAAAGTGACTTAAGTCCATAATTCCCAAAAGTAGACTTTGCAAGATTTACAGCTTGAGCATAGGCCACTCCCGATGAAAGCATTAAAGAAAGTATATAAGAAAATCGCCCTAATTCATGATTTTGGATAAGGCTACCAAGAATAGGAATTTTTAGTAACCAAGTATCTATTATTTTATGAAATGTATCAATCTTTGCATAACTAAGTTTAAAGGTAATAATGAAAAGTATCAATCCTATAATCATTGCCATATAATGGGAGGTTAAAAAATCACTAATACTCAATACAAATTGCGTAATAGGAGGAAGTTCTTGACCCGTATCTTCAAAAATCTCTGTAATTTGAGGGACAACAAAGGCAATGAGAAAAGAGGTCATTCCTATGGCAACAGTAAAGATGATAGCAGGATAAGTCATAGCACCTTTAACCTGCTTTCGTACTTTGTTTTGTGCTGAAAAGAATGTACCCATATTGATTAAAACATCTACCATTTTACCACTTTGTCCTGCAATATTTAAGCTTTGTAGATAAAAGTCTGGAAGGCTATAAACTTTTTGAGTATTAAGTGCTTGAAAAAGAGATTTTCCTTCATCAATCATGGTTTTAATGGAGTTTAAAAATGAAACATAACGCTTTTCACCTTCATGTTGATTTTCTAAAAGTTTAATGGCAGTAAGTATAGTCATTCCTGAATTTAAATAAGAGGAGAGTTCTTTAGAAAAAGTAGCAAGTAATTCTCCTGGCATTTGACGTTTTGAAAATGCATCTAATGAAAACTCTTTAGTTTCTTGAAGCCCTTCATGATAAATACCTTCTACTTTTAGTTTTTGTCCCGCTTCTTCTATGCTACTTGCCGTGACAGTACCTTTGATACGTTTACCTAATTTATCAAATCCTTTGTACTTATACAGCATATATTTATGTAGTCCTTAAAATCAATTTATAGTATTATAACTTGTTTAGCTGTGTTTTATAAAAAAGCTATTTCTCTAGTACTTAAAATTTGGTAATCTTAAGATGTTTGTAGTTTGAAGAATGGTTACCTTTAAGTTTTACTTCAGTTAAACTAGCAGTAGGTCCAGCTTTATGGGGAGGAGGTGTAATCAATATCTCTTCCCCAATAAAAATATTTCTTTCTAACTTTTTTAAAATCTCACGTTCTTCAGAGGATTTTATTTTTATGGTGTCTTCTAATATAATATCAGCACTCTTTTTTTCTTTGTGGTATTTTAAGATATTTGGTGTGAGGAAGAGTGAATCTTCTAAAGATTGCTTGTTTCTTTCTGAAAGGTAGACAATTTGTTTCTGATTGGTTGAGTGAATTTTTAAAACATAAATAATAGAAAAAGAGATAATAATAACAGAAATTAAAATTTCTAAAATTGTAAAAGCTTTTCTTGTATTATGGGTATATTTTTTCAATAAAATTCTCCACGATCTGAAACCAGTTTAGTTTGTGTTATCCAGTATGTTTCTGCTTCTTCTAAGGTTTGAAAGTAGTGAGGTTTATCAAAATAACTAGGAAGAAAATAGACCCCATTTTTATTTTCTAATACCAGTTGGGTAGAGCTACCATTTGAATAAAAGTCCATTTGAAGACAGACCTTCTGGTCATTATATCTCTCATACTCAATAGGAACTAAGCTATCACTTCTGTCTAGTGTATAGACTGTAACATCATGTAAGTTAATGTTATTTTTATAGGGTTGGTAGGAAGTGTTAATACCTTTTCTTAAATAGCATGTTTTACAATGATTTACACAAAGAAGTGAGAGTTCGTTTGTGTTTTTTACAGTTTTTAAAAAGGTTGATTTAAGATTTAGTGGAGTGAGTGCTTTTAATTTTTTTTCACCCAATTCTACTCCAGAAAATCCAAGAAAATAGACAATAGAAACAATGAGAATTACAATAAGAAGTTCAACAAGTGTAAATCCTCTTTTTTGGCTATTTTCTTTCTTATTTATCATTATTTATTACAAGTACTAAAAAGTATATCTTTCCCATTTTCTTCACCACCCTCTTTTCTATCGGCAGCAAAAGAGATAATTTCAAAACTATCACCATTTTTCACATAAACAAAAGGTGTTTTCCATGAATCTTTAGGATATTTTTTTAAATAAGGTTTGACCCGATAATTTGGGTATTTATCTGTATCTGGATTAGAAAGAAGTGCTTCAAAACCTTCTTCTGTATCAGGATAGACACCATTGTCTAGTTTAAACATATCTAAACGTTTTTCTAAATCATTCATTTTAAGACATACTGTATCTCTTTTTGCTTGATCTGCAGAGTCCATAAGCCCTGGTGCAACAACAGCTACAAGCCCTCCAAGTATGACAATTACAATCAGTAATTCAATAAGAGAAAAACCAGCCCTTAAATTAGTATAGGGTTTCATTTATATTCCTTTGGTATAATATTTATATTAATTTTACTTGAATAGAGCTTTTAGATGGATAAAACGCAGAACCCTTTATCAACGCCACAGACGCATAGAGGATTTGCCTTGATGATTACGCTTTCAGTGCTTTCTGTTGTCATTGCGTTAACCATAGTACTTTTAAGCTATTTTACTGAAGTAAAAGAGGATGCAAAAAATACAGAAGCATTAATTCAAGCAAATTTATATTATGCAGATATTGTTGAACAATTCAATAAAACAACAAATAAAAAATCACTTTTATCCGCTCTATATACACAAAGAATTACATTTAAAAATCAAAAAATAAATTACTCCTTAACGTTGGGTTGCAACTCTTTAGATAGAGGTATAAATATTAATTGGCTTGCGTTAGATCACAATAGAAAAAAACAACATCTTTATCAAGTTTCTCAATCACTTTTTGATACATTATCTGAAAACTATATGATTGATAATCCAGATAGATTGTTAGAAATGTTACTTCATGAAATAAGTATAGGAAGTAAATTTGTAAAACAAGAACAAAGTAGGCTTATACAAAAAAACGGTATTATATCTTATAAGCAATTCTCAAAAATTATAAAACAGTATGAATTAGAAACAGATGATTTAAAGATTAAAAATGTTCCATGGCAGAAATATTTTAGCTTTTCATCTCAGACTGATAAAATTGATATAAAATATAGTTCTTCTGAACTTATTTCTTTTTTGTTTGATATTGATCTTTTGTTGGTTAATGAGTGGAAAGTAAGTAAACCAAAACCAACATTAGAAAAATTTGTTAATGATAATGGAGGAAACTATAATGAAAAAAAGAGTTTATTTCCAGGAAAAACTTTTTTAGGTAAAGCAATTTGTAGTGTGACTTTTGACACAAAATACAAATTTACATTTGAATATATAGATGGAGAAGCAAAATATTTTGAATTTTATGGAAAAAAATAAAGAACTTTTACTTATACACGCGGACATGCAGAATGTAGAAGGTAGCAAAATGAAACGTATAAATATTATGTTGACACCACAGTTTTATACGCTTAAAAGAGAAGCAGTTCCTGTTAAATATACATATCAAGCTAGAAAAATTGCACCATCTATGTTCGATGGACTACTAGATGATTCTTTAAACTATCAGTACTATGTTGAAAAAGGTGAAAAGTGGCTTTTTATTGCCTATGATGTAGAAAAAATTAAATCTTTTTTAAAACAAAAAGGGTTCGCATTAGAAAATATAGTAAAAATATATTTTGTAGATCAAGCACTTTCTCTTTTTACAGCACCAGTTTTACTAGGTACAGAGCAAGCATTAGTAAATTTAAATGGTACTATGACAGTCGTTCCTCAAAATATTTTAGACACACAAAGCAGTCCTATAGAGGTTGATAGTCAATTTTTACCTAAAAAAGGTGAAACTTTAAATTTGACCAATAGTGTGAGTATTCCTAATAACGAAACATATATTTTGGCAGCTATTTTTATTTTATTTGCCGCGATGTATGGAGTAGAAGGTTCAAGGTATAGTATGCAGGATACGCAAACATCAAAAAAGGTTGCAGAACTATTTGAAGCATATCCTTCTCTCTCTAGTACCTATGCACGTAAAAGTATTTTAGATAAATATGGCCATCTTGATAAAAAAGAGCGTCAAAAAAGAGAAATTGTAAAGCAACTTTCTCATATTATATTTAAAGGGGTTACCTTGCATACACTTACAATAACTGAACATAGTGTTAAAGCAATGTTTAACTGTAAAGATCAAAATACGATGAAGAAATTAATCTCTTTGGTTAAAAATAAGAAATTGAGTGTAAAACAAGGCTCAAATAATCAAGTTTTTATTGAAGGTAACCTATAGATGCAATTTAAATTATATAAAAATGAAATAATTATAGTTTTATCTATCTGCATGCTATTTG
>Ga0256843_1001743_pt1 | contig 16674 bp, 16 predicted proteins | sample AlvinellametaG_FD_191572 | JGI IMG/M metagenome (GOLD analysis project Ga0256843, IMG submission 191572) | Pompeii worm associated microbial communities from hydrothermal vent at the East Pacific Rise, Pacific Ocean - Alvinella | ecosystem: Host-associated > Annelida > Integument > Unclassified ... | reverse complement strand
AAAGCTTCGGGGAGGCATCCGTCTATGAGGATTTCACCATCATTATGATGATCAGCCAGATCTTCAAGGAGCTTGGTATCGGCTTTGACCTGCTGATCAACTCTTTGGGATGCCCTGCGTGTATGCCACCTTACAGAGAGAACCTCGTAGGCTACCTGAACAACATCAAAGAAGCGCTCTGTAGCGATTGTAACAGACGTATCGAGACCAATCCTATCAGGGTACTTGACTGTAAGAATGAGACCTGTCAGTCACTCCTGAACGATTCACCCAAACTCATCAACAATCTTTGCGAGGGGTGTGAAAGCGATTTTGACCAGCTTAGAAAACTGCTTGATGAAGCAGACATCGCTTACACGGTCGATACCAATCTCGTACGCGGACTTGACTACTACAACAAAACAGCTTTCGAGTTTGTCAGCAACGAGATCGGTGCGCAATCCGCCATCGCAGGAGGCGGTCGTTACGACAAACTTGTCGAGTTCCTTGACGGCAAACCGACACCGGCAGTAGGATTTGCCATCGGTATCGAGCGTATTATGGAACTTGTCAAGATGCCCGAAAGTCAAAAAGAGGGCTACTATATGGGTGCGATGGTACCCGAAGCGGTCGAAAAGGTTCTTCTGCTTGCCGCACAGAAGCGTTCGAGTGACAAAGTCACGGTCGAATATGCCTCAAAAGGTTTTAAAAGCCATATGAAAGGTGCCGATAAGTCCCAAGCACGCTATGCCCTACTCATAGGGGAAGACGAACTTGCCAATGGCACGGTCTGGATCAAAGACTTGGAGAGTAAAGAGGAAAAAACACTGCCTCTATCAGATATTTAACCATGATATTCTCTCAGCTTGACACCCTTCCAAAAGAGTTCTCGAACGCCTATAAAAAGCGCTGTAAGCACACGCGCAGGCGTTCGAACATGATGCTTAATCCTCTTAACCTCAAACACCTTAACCGTATCGATGAGAGTGATGCCGATATGATCACGCTCAACCTTGAGGATGCCATTGCACCCAGCCGAAAAAAAGAGGCACTGAACAATATCGCCCTTTTTCTCTCTCATATGCAAGAGAGCCGAAGTTTTATCGTGGTGCGTGTCAACCCTCTCCAAGAAGGCGGGGAGGAGGAGATCGCTTTCTTGAACGACTTTGGGTTCGATGCCGTACGTGTTGCCAAGGTCAAAGACCAGAGTGATATCGCCCGTGCGCTTACCCTGCTCTCGGAAGACAAAGAGTTGCATATCTCACTTGAGACCAAAGAGGCATTCGCAAATCTTGCCACACTCAGGATCGACCCACGATTGACCACTGCAAACCTTGGTATTCTCGACCTGCTTACCTCCTTAGGCTTGCCTCAGTCACTGGTAAAGCCCGACAACCCTACCATAGACTATATCCTCTCCAAATTTCTTGTGGATGCACATACTGCCGGTATTCACCCTATCGGGTTCATGTACCAAGAGTACAACGATATCGAAGGGTTTCGCCAGTGGTGTGAGAGAGAGAAAGCGATGGGGTTCACCTCCAAGGCGTGTATGGGGCCTAAACAGGTTGCTATTGCCAATGAGGTCTTTGGCGTAAGCAAAGAGGAGATAGCACGGGCAAAACACATCAAAGAGCGTTTTGAAGAAGAGTCCGCCAAAGGTAATAACGGGTTTATGGATGAGAGGTACGATATTTTCGTTGATGAGCCCATCTACCGTGATGCCCTACTTCTACTTCAAAATGCACCGTAACTTTTGAGCCTAAGCACATCGCCACTCAGAGGAGACAAGCAGTTTCCCCTCTAGGTAGATCTCTCCACGGAAACGGTCACCTTTTTCATAGGTAGCGACCCCTTTGGGCGTACCGCTCATAATAATATCACCATCTTCAAGGTGCATAAAACGCTTGATCTCGCTTAACATCACTTCGGGCTTATAGATCATCAGGTCATGATCGGCATGCTGGATCAAGCTCTCATTACGGTACAGCTTCATAGAAAGTCTCCTCACATCCCCATTGAAACGAACGAACCTTCCCAGTACGGCAGAACCATCGAACGCCTTTGCCCTCTCCCAAGGAAGCCCCTTTTTCTTAAGATAGTTCTGAATATCTGCATGGGTCAGATCCAACCCGAACCCCACACCCATGATCTCTCCTGACTCTATGAGAAAACAGATCTCTCCTTCAAACCGTGTATGTTCCCCAAAATAACCCAATTGCCGTGTGATCGCCGAATTTGGCTTATTGAATACCACCATCGACTCCGGCATCTCATTGCCAAGCTCATAGATATGCTCAACATAGTTACGCCCGATACACACCACTTTCGACGGGTAGCACTTCTTCCCTTCAAAATCGACTGCATTCATCATCGTTCACTCCTTTTAGGCGGTCAAATCCATCCGTTACCTTATCTTAACTCAACTAATAAAGAGGTAATACTCATCCCCTACAATAGCATATGCAAAAGAGCATATCTTTAAAAAACAAGGAAGAAGAATGAAACTATTTACCTCTACCGTCACTGCATTACTTTTAGTTGCAGGACTTAACGGCTGTAACTCAAGTGATAATGATACAACACTATCTACACTGCCGAACAACTATGATGCCAAGACCTCCGGTATTATCAGTGCATCTACACTTGCTAGCTATATTGAAGACTGGGAGAGTAACCGACCTGCCAATGTAACGGGACGACTTATCATTTTCCAAGCGGGTGATACTTCCGATCATAAGTTCCTCAAACATGACGACCAGAACGTACTGGTATTCCAGATCCCTGAAGGGGGTGCGTGCGATCCGTCATATATGAGACATGACGGTATCGCCAATATCCCCGGAGCCCTGCTTGACGGTGCGCATGTTGACGGGATGATCAATATGTTCGGGATCGACCCGGAAAAAGACTATGTGGTCTTTGCCGTAGGAAAGGGAGCGACAACCATGCGTGAAGTGGTACGTTCGTGGTGGGTACTGCACTACTGGGGATGGAGCAGCGAACGTCTGGCATTTCTTAACGGTTCTGTCACCTATGACTTCTCTGCAGATGAAACACTCTCAAAATATCTTGTAGATGCACCGACACCTCCGCTTGATCCATCCGAGTACACCAGCTACTCTATGCGTACGGTCAACAATCTCAGAAGTGACCTTCAGATCTATATTGCCGATATGATGAAGATCGCTTCGGCAGAAGACCAGAGCGGATACTTCATTGCCGATGCCAGAGGAACAGACGAGTATACCGGAGCAAAGAGCTCACGTACCGCCGATGTGAACTGTGGACCAAATCATGACGAGCAGTGTTACAGCCCGATGCAAGGACATATTCGCGGTGCCGTAGATCTTCCGTACACCGATCTGCTTGTTATGGATGACCAGACTAAAGATATTACCGGTGACGGTATTGTAGACAGTAACGATGCATCGTTCAAGTTCCGTTCACCTGCCGAACTCGCTAATATCTATGCAGAAAAAGGCTACCAAGAGGGTGATAAGATCATTACTTACTGTAGAACGGGTAGAAAGGCAACCGTTACAGCCATTACAGCCTATGCCGCACTCAACTATCCGGTTGCGATGTATGACGGTTCATGGATCCAATGGGGAGAGATGGCGGATAGAGTCGATGTAGATGGCAATGAGATCGTTCCGACAGAGAGCCACCTCAACCTCAATACACCGCAATATACCACAGTGACAAACTATATCGATCCGGAGTATACACAGTCAGCTGCACCATATCAGATCGATCTTGATGCAACAGCATCGAACAAGATCCTTGAAGAGGATGAAGCATATATCATGCAATAATTTAGAGGAGAAGTCTAACTTCTCCTACTAAACTTCTCTTTTAAGTGTGATCACCCCTTCCAAATACTTCACCGCACTTCCACTGATCCCAATACGATCACCATTAAGATGACACACCGCTTCCCCACCTCTTTGAGAAAGCTGCTTGACCGATAACGTCTCTTTTTTCAACACTTCAGCCCAGTACCCAGCCACCAGAGTTAGAGCTGAACCTGTTACAGGGTCTTCATCAACCCCTATATTCGGTGCAAAAAAACGTAGCACAAAGTCAGCATCACTCCCCTTTGCAGTAATACACACTCCACGCAAATCAAGCTCTTTTAGCAGTGGTATATTAGGCTTTGCATTTTTAACTGTAGCCTCATCTTCAAACACCACCACATAATCCATTGAAGCAAAAGTTTCTATTGGCTTCATACCAAATGCCACTTCGATCTGCTTGGAGATGTCACACCTTTGCAAAGGCTGAAGTGGAAAGTCCATCGTATAGCCATTGCTTCCCCTGCTTACATCTAACCTACCGCTTTCGGTTTCAAAAATGATCGTCTCTTTCTCATACCCCAGACATTCAAACAGCACATAGGCACTTGCCAGCGTTGCATGTCCGCACATATCCACTTCTGCTACAGGTGTGAACCAACGCAAACGGTAGCCATTGCCCTCTGGCACAAAAAATGCTGTTTCAGATAGGTTGTTCTCTGCTGCAATTTTCTGCATTAACTCATCTGCTATCCATACATCAAGCGGTACGACTGCTGCGGGGTTTCCTTTGAATACTTCGGAGGTGAAGGCATCGATCTGGTAGAGTGAAAGTTTCATCTGTCATCTTCTATTCAAAATTTTATTTGATGATATCTAACTGTTTCTAAAAATACGAAACTCTTTTATCATTCAAAACTTTTGCTATAATCTACCCTTAAAAAATAAAATGACAAAGGGGAGAAGATGTCTGAAGAAGAAAGAAACCGTTTTGTGCATAAACCCTCGCTCGTATCCCGACTTGAATACTTGATAGCCTCTCACCTCTCTTGGCATCCACATCTCTTTTCGGCGATCAAGCTCTTTGTGCTGACCCCTCTTTTTGCCTATGTGTTAATGCATACTCAGGAGATAGACCATGCCCAACCGCTACTGGCATCTCTCTTTGGACTATTTTGTCTCTTTGACTACCTTGACGGTATTGTGGCAAGAGAAAAAGGGTTGGAGAGTAGTTTTGGAAAACTCTTCGACCGCTTTACCGACTATCCTATTTTGCTGCTTATCTCATGGTTTGCCGTAGGGGAGATCCCTGCCTATCTTATTATTACAAAAGTAGCGGTCGACCTGACCTTGTTCATCCAGTTTCTGTGGCTTAAAGGCACTACCGAGAACCGCATTCGTACCACTCTATCCTACACTGCTCTTTTAGGTATGCTTGCCGCATCACAACAGTGGACAGAAGCATGGTTCAAACCCGAATATGTCGAATGGATACTCTACATCAACATTCTCTTCTCACTGCTTGTGATCTTGCACAACTTCAAGCTCTTTCAAAAACGCTTCATCGCCGATGCTATTTCAGGTGTCAATCTACTATGCGGCATAGGCAGTATCTATTTTGCATACAAAGGAGCGTTGCCTATGAGTCTTTTGCTGCTGCTACTTGGCGGTCTCTTTGACGGGCTTGATGGGGCGGCAGCACGCAAATGGGGCGGTACACGCTGGGGTGTCTACTCTGATGATGTAGCCGATGCGGTCAACTACGGTATTGCTCCGGGGTTTGCGCTCTACTTCTCTTTAGGTGGAGATCTTACTGCTGCGATCGTGGGTGTGTTCTACTCATTCTTTACCCTCTCAAGACTGGTTTACTTTACCCTCAACAAAACCAATGCCGATCCGGCTTACTTCGCAGGGGTTCCTTCAACAGCAGGCGGGCTTATTGTCCTTGCTTCACTCATTTTGTTCCATGACACACCGGTACTCATAGGGCTCATGGTAGGGATCGCAGCTATATTGATGGTCTCGTTCGATACCCACTACAAACACTTGGGACGTGCATTTGCTTCCGGTAAACGACGCTACCGTTTCGGACTGCCGCTCTATGGTCTGGCTTTGATCCTCGGTGCACCGCTATGGGGTATCGAAGTCTCCGTTGCACTGCTGCTCGTACTCATTTTACTCTACGGATTCTTGCCGTTCATACTGCATTTCAAACATGCCTTGGCTTCAAAAAACACTTAATGAAAACCCCATATTTAGGGGTTGAGGCTATAGATCATTTCATTTCACCTAAGTGCAATATTGTGCCTAAAGCCTCTTCTATCATAGGGTAATCAAACACAAACCCCACATCTAAAAGCGCTTTGGGGTACACCTCCTTGCTATCCGTCATCACCGATGCCGCTTCGCCGTAGATAAGCTTTAACACCGCTACAGGAAGAGGGAAAAATGTGGGACGGTGCAATACTTTTCCCAGTATTTTGGTAAGAACAGCATTGCTTACCGGGTGTGGTGAGACGGCATTGAAAATGCCTGCAAGTTTGTGTTCTATTAAATAACCGTACATACGTACCAGATCGTCAATAGCGATCCAGCTTGTCATCATCTTCCCATCACCGATCGTCCCACCAAGCCCCAGTTTAAAAGGAAGAAGCATCTGCCTAAGCGCTCCTCCCTCTTTACCCAACACCACACCCATACGCACAACAGCTGTAGGCTTTTGACACTTCAACGCCTCTTTCTCCCAATCTGCACACAGTTTCCCCAGAAAATCATCAGCATACTCCATACAGGTTTCATCACAAGGTTTATCATTGGGGTAGATGCCTATGGCAGAAGTAGATATGAAGTAGTTTATATCACTGCGATTCACAGCTTCTACAAGTTTTCGTGTCGTCTCTATTCGACTTGTGTAGAGCAGTTTTTTGTAGTTGTCACTCCAACGTTTGATAATAGGCGCACCTGCAAGGTTGATAAGCACATCAACCCCTTTAAGTTTCGCTATGATCTCTTCTATACTATCATCACGCCCTATGATCACTGTATGTACAAAAGCACTCTGAAGTGCTTGACCAACAAAACCACTCGCTCCGGCAATGGCAATACGATCCTTTATGCCATATCGATCTATCTCATAGTCCAATATCTCCTCCTTTTCTATCTCTGCCAAGATAGTACTAAATGGTTTTAAGTGCTTTTGAGGAATGCTAAACGCATACAACCCAAAGTCTGCATAACATTCGTAGTCTCCAAACGATTGAAGCTGCTTTAGTACGCTTTTTCGGGTTGCCTCATCCGTTTCATCTTCAAATATAACCCTGCAATTAACCTGCCCGGATCGTTCAACAACCTCTTTGACTTTCAAAAGCCCATCTTCTGATACTTCCGCTTTAATGATGTCACCATCACTGATGCCATTTGCGAAAAAAGGAATATTGTCTATTCTATAAAGCCCTTCACCTATCTTCTCTCCCCATAAAGTCTCATTTGAAAAACCATGCCAACCCTCTTTGAGATCAACACTGAGTTTATAGAAATTATTCTCATTTGACATCTAAAAAACTTCCCATCATCTTCTCACCTTTTTCTAATATAATTACGGAGACAATACAATATCTTAGCTATTTTTTATCATTATATCCAAAGGAGAGCGCATGTCGGAAACTACATTATACGATGCTGTTTGTACGCTTTTGTTTCTTTCACCTTTTATTTTGACCACACTGCTATACCTGACCATTCACCATCAAACAAAAGGAGTCAAACAGTTTATGATGACAGTTGGCGGCGGGATGATACTTGTTTTTAGTGTCTATCTTTTAAACACATACGCCATTGACTACGCCCCTAACGAAGCACTTAGAATGCAAGCGCTGGAGTCAGACGGTGCGAGTATGCTCTTTTCTTTGATCATAGCACCGTTTTTCGGCTATATTGCACTGTTTGTGTTAGATGGGCTCAAATATCTGATCCAGAGAAGATAACCATATACCCCAAAAAGATCCTCAATCTCTCCTGATCGCATCTCTTGCACGTCTAGCCACATCTTCGTCTTCATCGTTGACATAGAGGCGAAGGGCATCATCAAGTGCTTTGTCGTTCATGCGTGACATGCTCCATACGACCATACGTCTAAAGTAGCTGTTGGCACTATCTTTGTACTCAAGCGCTTTCTTTTTAAGGAATGCGATCTTCTCTTCATACCGCTGACGGTCTTGTGGCAGCAAATAGCGGCGTTGAACTTTCGTTAAGATGCTGGGTTTGATGTAGAACAGTCCGTTAGCACCTTTGGTATAGCCCTTCTCTTCAAAAACATCCGCGTAGACCTGAAGCATATGCGCCACGCTGTAATAGACCTTGATCGGTCGATCTTCACTGTCATAACGGTAGAGCCCTTTTTTACTGCAAATAGCACTTAGGTCCACACCGTCGATATCTTCCGTTAACGGTAGCCACACTTTGTCTGCTTCAGGAAAATTCCGAACAACCGAATCGTAATAGTTCTCCATCTGTGCAATACTCAAAAGGTCTTCACTGCCAAAAAGCTTCTTTACACCATCGTGCCAACGGTACAGTGTCAGCAGCTGATCCGAGGGTTGACAGTGCATACGGCTTATTGCTTCCTCTTTTGCCGGTGTAGGCTGCGTGATGTTCTGCTCCGTAAAAAAACGATCAAGCCGTTGCATGGCACTTTTGAGTGAGAGGTTCACATCACCCTCTGCCACCAATGCATCAAATGACGCTTCTGTTCTATAATAGTGGGATACCTCTTCTCTCTGTGCTTCGGTTAGACGACCGTAATCGGATCCACCCATCATAGGTAGAAGACTAAGCGTTGCGACCAGAACAGGCGGCATTAGCAGTATCACATAGAGAAGCCCGCCAAACACCATGAGCTTTTTTGAAGGTTTTGATGTCTGCACAATATGATGGACATGCTGAGCAACACGGGCTTGGAACTCCAGCGTTGCACTGCCGTACTTCTCATCAGATATAACAGCCCGAGCGATCGTCTCCTTGTCCGCATGATCAGGGTCAACACGTTTAAGCACCCTTGCCATCGCACGGTTCTGGTGAAACCCTACTGCCAGGATCACAATGAAGATCAACAGAAACCAATCCTGCATATAGAACATTGCCACACTCAGTACCCCGATGCTTATAAGGTAGAAGTAGAACTGCACTCTTGGATATCGGAGCAAAAAGAGCGTTTGAACGATACGCCCACCGTCAAGTGGATAGATCGGCAAGAGGTTGATGTAGTTGATGACAATGCTCATAATGGCAAAAAAGTGCAAGTTGAGCGAATCGGTACTTTCCGGGGAGTTCATTTGGTAGATAAGATACCCTATCCCCAGTAAAAGCCCCGGAAGCGGCCCTGCCATAGAGACGACATACTCTTCCCATGCCGTTCGCTTCTCCTTTTTCCCCAGTGTCACCGCTCCAAAAGGCAGAAAGAAGATACTTGTATCGCTATAACCAAAGTGGCGCATGGCTAAAAAATGCCCCAGTTCATGCACGAACAAGATCACAACCAACGCGACAAGATCGAGCAGTTCAAACCCAAGCAGTCCATAAAGCAGCACAAAGAGGATCAGCGATCCTGAGAACCACACCATTTTGTTCGACTCTCCACGCTTGGTTCCAATGGCATCCATCTGGGTTACGATGGAAGCGACACGCTCATCTGCCATCTCACCCTTTTGTTTCCGAGCATGGGTCTGTACCAACTTCTTCAAGCGTCTCTGCCCTTTTACCATCTTCCAAGATGCACGCCACGTTGCTAAAGAGGCACTAAAACGAAACCCGTAGTCGGTTTTTGTAGCCAACCCTTGTGCGATATAACTTTGGGTAAACATACAATTCGTATCATTATAATAATCGATCAACCCCTCTTTATCAAAGGCATCATATACAAGTGATCCGTTATGGGTTTGACGATCTTCCAGATGTTTCTCATAGGCATCTTCCCAACGTGGCAGATAGTGGTCAAAGAGCCGTATCTTATCGGGTACGGCAAGCAGTGTATGTGCCATGCCATTCTCTGTCATAACGATCATCCCATCTTTAAACAGACTCTCGAACGTGACCCTTACCGGTATCAACGCACCCGCATAAGGCTGTGTTTCAAGAAGTACATGCACACCGCTTTGAGGATGGTGATAGTAGAAAAGAAAGTAACGATGCTTCGCTCCGACCGTCACCCCATGATGTATAAGCGTGTGCAAACGCATAAACCCCTTTTCAAACAGTATCTTTTCATAAGGCATGATCTGTTTTGTAACCTCTTGCGGTATATCATCACGCTTGATCGCTGATACTTCGGGTTTATGGAACTTATAAAACAGAAGGGTTAAAAACTGTAACAGAGGCACACCAATGTACCACAGAAGTACCACACTTATTAAAACGATCCATAAATCTTGCATATACACTTCTCTTTCTATGATTTTTAGTTATCTTATATTATCGAAAGTTTCTATGTGAAATATTGTTATATAATTGTTCAATAAGTACTAATTATGAAATAAAGGTAAAGATCATGGGTTTAATCGCATTGGCATATATGGGTTTTTTTCTGCTTTTGACAGGAGGTATCGTCTATATCTATACCAAGGGTCTCTATACACTATGGCAAAAAAAACAACCGCTCTTTTACAAACTTCTCTTTACCCTTACCTCCTTGCCCTTTGCCATCATTCCACTCTATACGCTTATGCACTACTACCAGAACAATACCGATATGCTCTACATACGGGGATTCTTCGGCACAGCACCCAAAACTGTGCAGCAAATGGATTTTAACATAAGCAATCAAGAGAAGCTGCTGTTTAAGATATCACTTGATTTCAATACCGGTGCAAGAGGCGGTGCCTTTATCGATCGGTCACTATACTATGTCAAACAAGGGAAGAAAAAAGAGATCGTTATAGGGCAAAACCCTATCAACATGAAAGATCACTTTTACCAAAAGCCTAAAGCCGTATACACGATCGCGAAAGAGGTTCAGTCACACAAAGGATACAGACACTACTACTATGACCTCTATTTCAGTCCAAAGCTTTTTACACGTGATGAATTCCAACACGTCAGCCATTTTTTACACACACATCATGAGAGCATCATTCAAACCATCAACAGTTACCTCCAAGGGCAAAAAGAGAAGGTCTATCACTCTATTCGGTTTAGAGATGCGTATTATCAGGATATTGCCGCTTTGAGTAAAATTTAATTTTCCTACTATTCACTCTTTATCCAGCTACCACAAAGTGGCTCTTTTAATAGATTTCTACCTTTGACATATTTTTCATAAAAGCTTACTCTTTCTTGCTAAAGGTCACTATACTACTCACCGCCACAACCTCCGCCATCTCCTCCATGACACCCAAAATCTCCTCCTGCACCATTATGATCCCCATAATCGTTCATAGAAGAGGGATACCCCTGCATTGTATGATTGTTAGAGAGAAGAAAAAGTCCACCGATCCATCTAAAGTACTTTGGTAGTTTTACCGTAGCATCGACCGTTCTGTTCAGTAAGACGGCAATAAAAAATGCACCTAGCAAAGGTAACATCCAGATGATCACAAACTGTACCGCTTTTTGCCATGGCTCATAGAGTTCGTCTTTATAAAGCCTGTAAGAGGTGATCAGATCAAGTAACAGCACATACGTACCAAATGTCCACAGTATGATCTCCATTTTTCCCTCCTGCTATTGAAACAGTGTCAACACGAACAGCACACTTTCCATAGGCTTAGGAAAGGCAAACCCTAAAATAGTGAAACTTACTGCACCTATCTTGGCAAATTGAGCGATCTCATCAAAGTTCAGTCCGCCACTAAAGACCAACACCAAAATAGGCACAACAAAAGTACCGATCAGCCCTGAGATCATAGCTACTGTTAGCCGATGATAGATCGTCGGTTTATCAGTTTTTTTCATGCGCTATACACCCTCATCATCAAGCATTTGTGTTTTATGATCTAAAAAGTCAGCCAGTTCATCCACTCCGGACATATAAGAAGAGACCCAGATCCTACCAAAACCGTCAAAAACCAAATAGCTCATATCCATCAGTGAAGAGTAGCCTTTCTCAACCAAACGTTGCCACACCAGTTTTTTATGCTTTTTTCCAAAATAGAGTGCCTCATTATCGTATATAAAATATACAAAAAACGCCTGATAGAGTAAAAACCCCGACCCCAAAATAAAAAATGAAGCAACCAAAAAGGCAATGATCGTTTGATCTTTAGAAGCATGCATGGCTCCATAACATACAAAGAGTGAAAAGCAAAATAGTACAATAGCGATCAACTTAAATGTAGTCGTGTAATAGACCTTTTTTTGCATCTTGTTATTTAATTCCCCCTATTCAACTCAAAAAATTGTAGTCGTTTTTTTAATTATTGTCAAATCCATCCTTCCTATACACCAAACTCAACAACGCAGGTAGCAACACCAGATCAAGCAGCAACGCAAGGTTGAGTGCCGTAACGGTGACAATGGCAAAATGGACATTTGGCATAAAGCTGCTAAGTGCGAACATGGTGAAAGTAAATGACAAAATAAACGTCGTAAGGATCATCGCGTTACCGCTGTGGCGGATGACCTCATCGATGGCGGTTTCAAAGCTTTGGTGCTTGATGGCGCGGAAAAATTTGCTGAAAAAGTGGATGGTATCATCTACTGCGATACCGAGTATGACCGCCGCGGAGATCGCCACGCCGATATCGACGTTAATGCCCGCATAGCCCATCACGCCGCCTACAAGCAAAATAGGAGCGACATTGGGCAGGATGAAAAGCAGCAGCATTTTGAGATTGCGGTAGATCAGCAGCATCGCACCCATGACAATAAGCAGCGTCATCCCGATGGAGATGATGAGCGTTTGGGTAACGCTGCTTTGCATGTAGGCAAAGATCGCTGTCTGCCCCTGCACATCGGCACTGTAAGGCGGGTATTTTTGCCACCATGCTTTGATCCACGCTATCATTGCCAGATCTTTGGAGGTCTCTTGAATGTTACAGTTAAGCGTCAGGCGCAGGTAACGCTCATGCGTATCGATGCGATCGTTGATCTCCATGCCTTGCGGCAGGCTCATGGAGTACAGCAGCAGGTATTGGGCGACAAGATTTTTATCTTGCGGCAGGGTTTGGTTGCTTTCGGGGTTGAGTACCTTTTGCATACGCTGCACAATATCTTTGAGCGAATAGCTAAAGCGTACACTCGGATATGCCGCTTTAAGTGCCTCTTCAAACTTGACGACAGTCTCTAAAAAACGGGGTGCTTTAATACCTTCATTTTTGCCGGAGTCTATGACCACCTCATAGACCATCGGACCGGTAACGTGCGACTCGATGAAATCACTACCGCTTCGCACAACGGTATCGGCAGAGAAGTATTTGATACTGTTGCTGTCGACTTTAAGATCGCGCAATCCGTACCCAAGCAGAAGGAACAACACAACAAAAGCCCCGACAATTTGTTTGTCGTATCGGAGGATGAACGCCCCATACCCCGAAACCCTACCAAGGTCTATAAGACGAACCGGTTTAACGGGGTAATCCTCTTTAAGGGTTAGCAGTATGGCAGGTGCCAGCGTAACACTCAGTACAAACGCAATGAGCGCACCCGCGGTAATGGCGATGCCAAGCGTGGCGATGGGTTCGATGGCGCTCATGCCCAGTGTAGCAAAGCCTGTTGCGGTGGTAAATGAGGTCATGGCAATAGGCAGCAGGTTGTGTTGCAGCGCCTCTCTAACTGCCTCTTTGTTCTTCAACCCTTTGCGCCGCAGCTGTACCCATGCCAAAAAGAGGTGCATTGCATCGGCTATGGCGATGGCGGAGATGAACGAGGGGATATTGACGGTAAAGTTGTTGAGTTTGTAGCCAAGAAGCATCTGCATGCTCAGTACCATTAAAAAGGTAAAGACAATGACCACCGAGGGAATAAGCACGCCCATCACATCTCGAAAAAGCAGCCAAAGCAGAAACACTACCGTTACCACCGCAAGCGGCATAAGACGCATGGCATCATGCTGAGATACCGTCACCAGCGAAGCGGTAATGGCAGGCACACCGGAAATGTAAAACCGGTACCCCGTTTTCGCCTCCATCGCTTTAAGCTGCGTTTGCAGGGCGTGCATCACGGCAATATTGACCGCTTCATCACTCCCCTGCTGCGATGAGAGTTTCACCGAAATAAGCGTACTTTTACCGTCTTTGCTTAGCAGATGATCGACCACCAGCCTGTCTTGCATGGCTTCTTTGGCTTTTTGCTTAAGATGTTGCGGTGTTGTGATGAAATCTTCGACGATCACATCATCCTCTTCGCTGCGTATCTGTTGGTAATTGCTCAGCGAATCAATCTTTTGCACACCCTCGATACGCTCAAAGTTGCGTGTGAGTGTCAAGATCGTCTCGATCGCTTTAGGTGTAAAGATACCCTCAGGCTCTTCAAACGCTACTACAAAGGTATCGTCCCCACCGAAGGTATCGCGAAAACGGTCATAGGAGGTAATAATGTGTGAGTCAGCATCGAACCAGATGCGGTAGCTTCCTTCAAATGCCAGAGATCTCAATGAAACGGAGAGTGTCAAGGTTACAAGGGTGGTTAGCACAATGAGGTGATATTTGTACCGGTCTAAAAAGTCAATGTAGCGTTGCATGATATCTCCTAAAAACTGTAGCTAAGCGTCACGTCCAAGCGTGTGCGCTCATTAAGGCTGCCAAGCAGCGTCTCTTGCGAGGGGATAAGCCGTAACAATGCCCCTTCTACTACCAAGCTGTCTTGCACACGGGTACGAAGTTCCACTTTAAAAAGCTTCTCGTCATGCGTAAAATCATAAAGCATCCCCGCCTTGATCTCACTGCTTCGGGGGTCGTTGACGTTAAGCTTCGCCGCCAGGAAAAGATCATCGTTGTAAAGCTCGGAGATATCTACTTGCTCCACCTTCCCCTCATCGGCATAGCCATAACGGTAATACTCGGCATAAACCGTCACATCGGTTCCGGCGATGTCATACACACTTCGCTCCGCACCGATGCCAAACTGCCAGTAGTCACTCATCTGCCTGTCATCATTTACCCATGTATAGGCGGCTTCACATTTGAAAATGGTATCGTTATAGACAACATGGGAGAGAAAAAGCGCCTTATCGACCCTGTAAGCATACTGATGCAGCCTGCCAAGGCTGTCGGGCATAAAGTAGCGTTTGTTGTCATACCCGTGCCAGAAGATCATACGGCTTTCGCTCTCTACCCACACGTCACTGCTCAATGTATAGCTAAGGTAAAGAGAGGGGTCATAGCGGCTCTTTTCGTGTTGAAGCGAAGCATCATAGGGAAGCGGCAGTGGGTAGAACGGGTCTCCCACATTGCCAAACTCACGCTCCTCTTCGTAGAGCTTTGCGCCAACTTCAAGCACATCCTCTCCAAAATAACGCTGCACCGCTACCGACCAGCTCCCACGCTTCGCACTTTGATCGAAAGGATCGTAGAGGTAGTTTTTGGGGTTGAAAATATCGGCAATGTTATACCCCTCCAGTTCACCCCAATAAAGCAGCCGCTTCCCCGCTTCTATGCGCCACACATCGTGCGTGTAGCTGCCGTAGAGGGTTTGCAGGTCTATGTAGCGCTGCGCATCGTATTGGCGGCTGTAGAGAAATATGAGTGACGCTTCCGCATCGATATTCTCTTTGTGTAGTTTAACGCTCAACTCTCCACTTGCACGCAGATCATTCTCGGCATCCTCGTAACCCACATAGGAGAGCGCCGCCGTACTTTTGAAGGCAGCTGCATCCGCGCCTATGCAGCAAAGCAGCACGGCAACCCACCACGCTCTCATTTGAGTACCCTCTTGCTAAAGTCCGATTGGCTCAACCCCGCTTTAATGCGGTCTTTGTCCCAGATGAGCAGCGTACTTTTACCGTTTTGGACATTCTTCATCTCCATGCGGACAATACGCGCAACACCGTCGATGTGCTTGTAACGTAAAAAAGAGACCTTTTTAAGCAGCCTGCCGCGTTTGTCGTAGTACTCCCCCTCTTTTGCCAGATAGCTTTTGGGGTCGATGTAGATGATCTGCTTAGAGTAGCCGCTATGGGCATCTTTGGGGATGCGCTCTATGCGAAGGTAGCTTTTGCCTCCTTTGCGAACTGTTTTGGCTTCCCCTTTGTAACGGTAGTTTCTGTAGTTTTGCGAAGCGATATCCTCATAGCTGAACTCACTTGCCATAAAAGAGCCCGATTTGTTACGCGAACTGATGCGCTTGACACGTCTGAGTGCGGGCAGGTAGAGCCACTGTTTGTCATCTTTGCCTATCTGTTCGTAACTAAGCAGTTTGGTATCTTGTATATCTTTGGGGTAGAGAAAGACAATGAGCGACTTATCCCCGTTTGCCCCTTCCAGTTTTTTAATGTGCATCTTGCGTGTATTGGTCGCACCCTGTGCATTCTTCAGTATCATCGTAGTCTCAGAGATACTGCTTTGGTAGCCCGATATCTTCTCGAATGAACGTTTGGCAACCTCTTGAGCGCTTTGTGCCGTAAGCGTCACAGTGAAAAGCGCAGTGGCGAGTATGATCTTTTTCATGGTGAATCCTTTCATGCTTTCAAATACCGTTTGCATGTACATGTGAACAGCAACACGCTTAACCCCGCGCCGGGGCGCTTGCGTTCGTGTTGTACCCGAACATGTGCATGTAAAGCGTAGAAAAAGCCTTTTCAATTTGCATGTGAACAATGTTAACATACTATTTCTTAAATGTAAACAGTGTTCACTTTAAAAATATGCTATGATTCTGCTATGAAAAAAGATGAATACCACCACGGAAACCTCAAAGAGGCATCGCTCAAGATCGCGTTTGATTTCATTAAAGAGCATGATGTCGATGCACT
>Ga0256843_1001741_pt1 | contig 16683 bp, 16 predicted proteins | sample AlvinellametaG_FD_191572 | JGI IMG/M metagenome (GOLD analysis project Ga0256843, IMG submission 191572) | Pompeii worm associated microbial communities from hydrothermal vent at the East Pacific Rise, Pacific Ocean - Alvinella | ecosystem: Host-associated > Annelida > Integument > Unclassified ... | reverse complement strand
ATTGGCTCTTTTATACCTTTAATATATCTATAATAAAACTTTCTTTTACAATCTAAAAAGCTCTTCAAACTTGTTGCAGACCATACAAAATCTTTTGCATTAAACTCTACTTCAATATCCTCTTCATAGCTTTTAGGGTTATAATTACTCTTTAAATCATATAAAATATTTAATGGCACTTTATATTTAGTAACTTTACTATCTAAACCTAGCTCATATAAAAATTTAGATGGCAAGTTTTCATCATCTTTTTGATAAATTACTACTGCTCTCTTTGCATTTTGCAAAATTTGTGAGTAGTAGTATTTTTGCAAATTCTCTCTATCATCTTTAGTTGGCAATTTTGCATAAGCTCTAACTGTGCTATTTAGGAATCTATCTTTATTAGAGGTTGATGGCACTTTACCATCATTAAAATCAACTATAATAACACCATCAAAGCTAACTCCCCTACTCTCTAAAACCCCCATTACTGTAACCTTACCACCACCAACATCATCAAGAGTATGCTCTTTTATTCTATCCAGCCATAAAAATAGCCACTCTTTAAAGCTAAATTCAAACCTCTCAAATATCTTACAAAATTTAAAATAACTCTCTAGCAGATTAACCCTATCTAAATCTTTTTCTAAACTATCACTACTATATGGCAAAATTTGAAGCTCTTTTAAATAGCTAAATAGACTATTTACATCTATTTTAAAATCCGCTAGACTAAAAGCTTTATCTAAATCTATTCCACTTTTTGCTATATACTCTTTTGCTAACTTATCGCCACTAAGCGCTTTATATAGCTCTTCTAATAAAATATAACTACTACTATCTCTATACGCCTCACCCATAGCTAGGTTTAAGTTATTATATTTATCATACGCTTTAAATATAGGTGCTAACTCTTCATCTGGCAAGATTATTGCTATCTTTTCTGGCTTAATACCACTTTTTACAAACTCTTCTACTTTAGCAAATGTAAGAGCAACTTGCTCTAGCCTTAAAGAGGTCTCTATAACTTCGCTATTAATATTAGATAAATAGTTTTGAGTATTTAAAATCTCTTTTGTAGATAGATTAAACTCTATATAGCTATTACTTGGTAAATTTATACCTAAATCTCTAAAACTATTAATAACTTTTTGATTATATTTGCTACTTTTAATTTTGATAATAAATGGCTTTATTTTAGAGATTTTCTCAATAAGCTCTAATTCAAACTTAGTTAAATACCCCTCTAACTCCAAAACAAAACCATCATAGCTATTAATAAACGCCTCATTTAAGCTAAACTCATTTGGAATAAAAATTTTATCTGTTAAATTATCTTTTTTTAGTAGCTCTTTGTAGTTATCTAGTAGCTTTTGTAAAATATCTAAATCTCTCTCAAACTCTGCATAACTATCTGCAAAAAAAAGCTCTTTTATTGTTACACCCTCTGCATTTACCTCTTCAAAAAATCTAAAAAAGTCATCTGCTTTGGTATAGAATTTAAGTAAGCTTATATCACTCTTTAGGCTCTTAAACTCGCTAAAATTAGCTGCCTCTTTTAGATATAAAGCTCTAATACTCTTATCTATTAATCTGCTATTTTTAACTAAAATAGCCTTTTGCTCAAAATCTGAAATTGTAGTAAGTTTAGGTAAGAGAGTATTACTCTTTAAATAACTCTCTTTTTTTGCTCTAACTGCTCTACTTGTAGGGAAAATATAAAGATAATTTTTATCTCTCATAAAGTGCTATTTAGCCCTATATCCATAAATATCTAAATATTTAGTATCATTTTTATCATCACTAATTTTAAGTCTTACTATATATCTGCCTAGTTTTGCAACTTTAAAATCTTTTAACTCAAAAACACCATTTCCAGCTTTTGTAACATTTAAATCTACATCATCAAGCTCTGTTTGAGGTCTAGTTAATAGTGCAACCATATCCATCTTCTCTACACTATTTCCACTCTTAGGTGTTACTTTAATAGTTAAATTATTAACTTCATTTAATACATAATATTGATGTGGTTTTCGCTTTAAAAATTTTGGTTTAAAATCGCTTTTTTCTAAACCATTAAAGCTTACATTATACTTTTGATTAAATCTAAGCTGCGACTCTATAATCTCATTTGCATCTTTATCGGCATCTTGATATTTTTGCATAAATTCGTTAGATTCATGTACTGGCAAACTGATTGTATTTTTTATTGTCCAATAGCCAAGTGTAATACCTATTGCTAAAAAGCCTAGTATCATATATGGCCAATATTTTCCATTATCGTTATTTTTACTCATTACTTACCTTTAATTTTTATTATTATTGGATTTACGAAATATATCCAAATAACTATTAAAGAACCTATAATTATTAAAGTATTTACAATTTTTAATACCCAGCCACCACTATTTTTTATAGTGCTATCTAGTTTAATACCTTTTGCTTTAGCAATCTCATCAGCCATCTCTGAATATGCTTGAACTAAACCTACATCATATTTAGATTGCAAAGAGTTACTATCTTCACTCGCAATTACCTTAATTGCATAATCTAAAATCTCATTCTTATTTAATTTATTTAATAAATCTTTCGGCTTAGAGATTAAATGAATTCTTTTTGAATTTGGTGCAAAAACTATTGCAACAAATGGCTCACTTATGCTACCGCTATACTTAGATATATACTCATAAACACTTACACCTCTTTTAATCTTATCATTTGTTGCTATAAGATAACCATTAATACCGGTTTTATTTTTAAGCTCTGCGCCCATTTTTTCTATAACATCTGCAGCTTTTGGTGAAATTAGGTGATCGTTTAAAAGAGATTTTGCATTTAATATATTAAGTATTAGTAGCATAAGCAAGGCGAACCTTGCTCTTGCTAACATCCTCTATCCTATAAATAAGTGATTTGGAGTAAGAACAGCCCATGCTGTAATAGCTGCAGTTACTACCATTAATAAAGTAATTAATTTATCCATAATTTTACTCCTTCCCCCACACTTTTTCCATAATCTTTAGATTATCTTTACTAATCATCTTAACATTATCTAAACTATTAACTATTGGTGATGGATCATATGGTTTATTAACGCTAACTCTCTCAACTGCAATAGCTTTACTTGTTAAAAATGCCAAAATTGATAATAACAGAAGTGTTGCTATTAGCATACCTGTAATTCCATTTAATTTAAATAAACCTCTACTTGTATTTTCTGCCATATCCTACTCCTTACTTACCACTTGATAATGTTTTAATATACTCTGCAAGAGCTTTATCTTGTACAGGAGTAAATCTATTTACAAATGATGGCATTCTACCAATACTACCTTGCTTACCATGAGTTAATACTTGTTGAATTAAAGTATCATCAAACTCAGCTAAGTTAGGAGCTTGACCACCATTACCTTTACCATCTTGACCATGACATCCAGCACATGTAGCCCAAGCTGCTGGTGCTTTACCTTTAAGACCATTTGCAACATACTCAGCAACTGCTTCAGCATCTTTACCTTGTGCTAAACCAGCTGGCATTGCACCAAGTGGATACTTAAAGTAGTGAGAACCATTTTTAATAACATGTAATACTTGCCCTTTAGAAATTCTGTGTGTTAAGTCATGAGCTTTACCATCAAGACCATCACCGCTGTTACCATGACAAGGCGCACATTGAACTAAGAAAATTGATTCACCCATTTGCTTAAGTGTATCTTTATTTGCATTTTTATGTGCAGCTTCAAACTTTTTATTATACTCTTTTGTCTCTTTATTCCACTCACCAATTTGGCTATAAGCATTTAATGGATAACCCATTAAAAAGTACCAAATAGCCCAAATTAAAGTACCTACATAAGACCAAGCCCAACCGCTAGGTAAATCATTTTTATACTCACCAATTCCATCCCAGTTATCTTCTGCTAACTCACCAGTTGCTGTATCACTCTTCATTTGTTGCATATATTTTGCAGCCACACCAAACGATAGTACTGCAATAGCAATAGCACCAATAAATGTAATCATATTCACTGGATCACTTAAATCGATATTCATCTGCTTAACTACAACAAATGTTCCAATAATAAGAACACCTGCCATAGCAAGAGCTTTGATTATCATACCATTCATAAATCTACTCCTTTTTATCTTTCTCTTTTTTAGGGTGTTCCTCTAAGATTTTGCTATCTAACTCATCATCAAGAGCTAAATTGCCATACTTCTCATAATCTTTCTCACCCTTTTTTTCACTACGATAGAGGTAGATTATATAGTAGTAAAAAATTACTACTGCCAAACCTGTCCCTATAATATACATATAGACTCTCATTTGCTCTAACTCTACCGAACTCACCACTTTTTCCTTACTTTAACTTATTTAAATAAGCAATTAATGCTACAACTTCAGGTACTTTACCAGACTCTACCATTTTAATTAAATCATCTCTTTTAGTCTCTTTAGCTACTTTTAAAGCCTCTGCTAAAATTTTCTTTTTATATGATTCAAAAGCCTCTTTACCAGGTTTGATATCTTTATCAAATGGCTCATTAAATACAGCTTTTCTAGTAACTGCCTCTGCATATGCAGTCTCTAAATCAGCAGCATTTGTAAACTGATGCTTATATGCTGGCATAATAGAATCAGGAACAAGTGATTTTGGATCCCACATATGATTTGCATGCCAATCAGATGTTCTGTAATTTCCTACTCTATGTAAATCTGGACCAGTTCTTTTAGAACCCCAAAGGAATGGTCTATCATAAGCATACTCACCACTTAATGAATATTGACCATATCTATCAGTTTCAGATTTAAATGGTCTAATTAACTGTGAATGACAAGCAATACAGTTATCTTTTTTATAAACCTCTTTACCAGCTAATTGTAGTACAGAGTACTCTTTTAGACCCTTAACAGGTCTAGCCGCCTCTGCAAAGTTTGGTAAAATCTCAATAATACCAGCATACGCAATAACAATAAATACACCCACTGCAAAGAAGAATGGGTTCTTTTCTAACCAATGAAACATAATCCTACCTCCTTAAGCCATAGGTGATCTGTATCTAGGCTCTTGCTCAAGTCTTCTACCTGCTGTTGCAGTTTTAAAGAAGTTATAAGCGAACATAAATACACCAATTAAATATAGTAATCCACCAAGTGCTCTAATAGCATAGTATGGGTGAAGAACAGAAACAGTATCGATAAAGCTATATACTAAGTTACCATACTCATCAACAGCTCTCCACATCATACCTTGAGTAATACCAGCAATCCACATAGATGTAAAGTAAAGAACAACACCTATTGTTTGAATCCAGAATTGTGATTCAAGTAAAGATTTAGAGTAGATTTCTCTTTTAAATACTCTTGGTGCCATATGCATTAAACCAGAGAAAATCATAAATGCAACCCAACCAAGAACACCATCATGAACGTGTCCAGGAATCCAGTCTGTAAAGTGAGCAATAGCATTTACTGATTTAACTGCTTGAATTGGTCCTTCTAATGTAGATAACATATAGAAAGTTGAAGCTAGTACCATAAACTTAATTAATGGGTTTTCAGTTAGCTGATTCCACTCACCCTTCATTGTAAGAAGCATGTTAATTGCACTACCCCAAGATGGAAGAATTAATACAACAGAGAATACTGAACCCATAGTTTGCATCCAATCAGGAACAGTAGACCATACTAAGTGATGTCCTCCAGCCCAAAGATAAACAAACATTAATCCCCAGAAAGATAATAGAGATAGTTTATAAGAATATACTGCTTGACCAGACTCTTTTGGTAAGAAATAATAAATCATAGCAATAATAGGAACAGTAAATACGAATGCAACTGCATTGTGTCCCCACCACCATTGAACTAATGCATCATTAGTTCCTGCATACATACTAACAGAGTGATACCAAGCACCAACTCCACCAGAGAAGAATATAGTAGGAACTTCCATATTGTTAAATAGGTAAAGCATTGCAACACCAAGGAATGTAGCAATATAGTACCACATAGAGATATATAATGTTTTTTCTCTTCTTAAACCAATAAGACCAAACATAATAACACCCCAAATTACCCAAATTACAACAATTAGTACATCTAATGGCCACTCCATTTGAGCATACTCTTTAGATGCAGTAATACCCATACCTAAAGAGATAACTAAACCAGTTGCGGCAATTAGATATAAGAAAAATTGTAATTTTCCTAAACCATTTAATAACTTTGATTCTGCCATTGATACCTTTAGAACTCTTTGTCCTACATAATAAAATGTAGCAAAGATACCACTTACAGTAAATCCATAAATTACCACATTTGTGTGTAATGGTCTAAGTCTTGAGAATGTTCCATACTCACCTAACCAGTAATTCAACTCAGGAAATGCAAGTTGAGATGCTATTAAAACACCTATTGTCATACCTACAATACCAAATATTACAGCTGTCCACATATACAGCTTAGCAACGGAATAATCATATTCCATAGTCGCGTTAGATTGCATAAAGCCCTCCTAAAATAATTTTTTGCTACAGAGTAACAGTAACAATTTGATTATATGCAACTTTTTCTATAAATCAACTTAAAAAGCATATTATTTTTTTAGTTATTTTTCTTCAGATTACTTTAAGTAAAGATTATTAAAAGATAAAATTATAATTAGTTAGAGCCATTAATTGGCTCTAATAATCTATGTTCATAGATAAAACGAGAAGAAAATTAAGCTTTACCTTTAGCTTTTTGAATATTATTTATATAAAGATAATCTATCTTAATATTTTTTTGAGTGGGTAGATTTGTAGCAACTAAACTTAAAATATTATTAAAGTCATCAAATAGATAGTTTGCCATAGAACCAGGAATTGGATTTATCTCATTTAAATAGACCTCATTATCAATGACAAAAAAATCACATCTTATTATTGCACCTTCAAATGTCTGTTTATAAATCTTTTTAAAACTCTCTTTTATCTTCTCTTCTAAAGCTTCATCTATATTAGCTCTATTTACTCTCTCATCTCTTGAGAAGTCTAAATACTTCTTATCAAAGTCTAAAAACTCCTCTTTAGTAGGCTCTTCTATAATAGATAGATGCCACCCATTAGCATATGTTCCAGCTAGATTATATTCTTTAATACCCTCTATAAATGGCTCTATTAAAACTTGATTATCAAACTCAAAAGCTACATCTAAAGCATAATCTAGCTCATCTTTACTCTTAATTATAGATACCCCAATAGAGCTACCAAGTCTTAAAGGTTTAATAATTACAGGGTACTCTAAATCTAAATCTCTATTATCATCAATACTTAATACTTTATAATCAATAACCTTTACACCAAGATAGTTAGCATACAATTTTGTGTATAATTTATTGTAGCTAATAACACTAGCTTCTACTCTTGGTCCAATATACTTTATATTAAAAAACTCTAATAATGAAGCTAATTTTCCATCTTCTCCATCTCTTCCATGTATAAGATTTAAAGCAACATCAAACTCTATCTTTTTGTTACTAAATAACCCACTTGTAAAAAAACCACCTTTTGATATCTCTAACTTTTTTGCCTTTTTTAAATACTCTTTAGAGCTAAAAAACTTAGATTTCATATTATTACTATCAATTAAATAGAAATCTCTACTACTATCAATAAATATAAACTCTAACTGATGACTTTTAATAACACTTTTGAGTGTAATTGCACTTACTATACTAATTTCATGCTCAAAGCTACTTCCGCCAAATATAATTGCTAATTTCACTAATTTCTCCTTTTTTCCTGCTATGCAAAAAAGCTAAAAGCTAAAAGCATATCTTTTAGATTCCCGCTTTCGCAGAAATGACACCACGCGATATTGTCATCTCTACGAAAGCAAGTATCTATCATTATACAATGCTAGAGCTATTATATTTAAAATTTTATATAACAGCACCATTCGTCATTCCCAACTTGATTGGGAATCTATTTCTCTCCAAAAATCTTTTTTTAATATATACCTTCTATTTAATGCCATTGAATGCCATTTCCTTAAGCCAAAACTGTAGATTCCCGCCTTCGCGGGAATGACGCTAAACAGTCATCTCCACGGAAATGGAGATCTTTTTAAGAAGCATAAAATCTCTTAATTCATTGACATTAGACTAAAGCTACAATTCCATTTCCTTAAAATATAAAATAATTTTGGAACCAAGACTTTAGTCTTGGCAAAAGTTTAAAATTTTTGTAATCTTTTTGGTAAGGTTAAAACCTTACTTCCTTATTTTTCCTCTTAAAGAAATGGCATTGACCTTCTATTATACACTCACTTTAAAAAATCTAAACTTCAATTACTCCTATTTAACCCTATTGTAAAACTCTTTAAATATATAAGAGCTCTCGTGAGGTCCAGGACTAGCCTCTGGGTGGTGTTGAACAGAAATTACATCTTTACCCTTATACTCAAGCCCCTCTATTGTATTATCAAATAGATTAATATGAGTAACTTTTGCAACCTCTGTTATACTATCTGGCACATTATAGTTATGGTTTTGTGCCGTAATTTCTACTTTTCCACTCTCTTTAGATTTTACCGGATGGTTTCCACCATGGTGTCCAAATTTTAGTTTATATGTATCATATCCATGAGCAATAGATAACATCTGATGCCCAAGACAAATTGCAAACATAGGTATATTTGCTTCAAGTAGCTCTTTAGTAATTGCTTTTTGCTCCTCTAATACAAGCGGATCTCCTGGTCCATTAGATAAAAATACTCCACCTATTTCTCCATTTTCAAACTTTGCAATAACTTCACTAGCAGGTGTATTAGCTGGAACTACCTCTACTTCAAGCCCGGCAGTTACAAGCTCATTTAAGATATTTCTTTTAATCCCAAAATCATAAGCAATTATCTTTTTTGTTGTCTTTGGTGTAGTATATTTAAACTCTCTTGCATCATATTTACCAATCTTATGAGTGTAAGGCTCTTTTGTAGTAACCTCTTTTATATAATTTATCTCACCAATTTTTGGAGATTTTTCTAAAAGCTCTTTAAGCTCATCTTTAGAGCTAATTGTAGTAGAAGCTACCATCTCCATAGCTCCCTCATCTCTTAGCATCTTTGTAATTGCTCTTGTATCTATATTGCAAATTCCTAAAATATTATGCTTTTTTAATAGAGTGCTTAAAGAATTTTGGGCTCTAAAGTTAGAGTATCTCTCTTGATAGTTTCTAACAATTACACCTTTACAAAAAGCTCCCCTGCTCTCAAAATCTTCGCTATTAATACCTACATTCCCAATCTCTGGCATAGTAAATGTAATAAACTGCCCTGCATAACTAGGGTCTGTAATAATCTCTTGATACCCTGTTAAAGAGGTATTAAAAACAACCTCCCCAAAAGCAGTACCACTAGCGCCAAAACTATCAGCCTCTAAAAACAGTCCATTCTCAAAATATAAATAAATCTTTTCCATCAAAACCCTCTACAAATCACTAATTACTAATCACTAATCACTAGCGACTAAAGCATTCCTCTTTTATTTAGCTCTTCTTTAAAGTATCTCTCATACAATAAGTCATACTCACTACTTCCAATTTTAATCTCTTTTTCTTGATTTCTAATCTTATCATATACAATATCATCTATCTCATCATATGCTTTAGCATAATCTTTAAAAGAGTTAAAAATTACATTTTTTACTTGATTATCATTAACATCATACTCTATTAAATACTCTTCATAAAGCTCATCTAATATTTTATGAGATAAATCACTATATCTATCATCATAATTCATAATAATATCAAACTCTGGTGCAAGGCGCTTTTTAATCATAAAGAAAAGCTGTCTATCATCTGCTTGTTGTGTTTCTATCTCATCATAGTGTTCATCTATAATCTCTGCAACTTTAGCATCTAGCTCTTTTTCTCTCTCTAAATTCTCTAAAATTATCTTATTAGCTGCTTCTACAACTGCATCTTTACCTTTAAGAAGCTTAACAAAAGGAGCTTTAATTAAATCAACAGCAATTTTACCTGCTACTAACCTGCTCTGATTTGGCTTTAGTCTCATAATATCTCCTTAATCTCTAATTATGGTATCTTCTCTATCTGGCGATGTTGAAATTATACCTATTTTTGCTCCACACATCTTCTCTAATTCTAAAATATAATCTTGCGCCTCTTTTGGAAGCTCACTAAACTCCCTTGCACCCTCGCTTTTCTTCCAGCCTTTAAACTCTTTATATACTGGTTTTACATTATCTAAAGTATATGGAACATAATCTATCACATCTCCATCAACATCATACCCAACACACACCTTAATTGTATCTAAACCATCTAAAACATCAAGCTTCATTAAAGCAATATTACTAACACCATTTAATCTAACAGCATGTTTCATTGCAACTGCGTCAAACCAACCACATCTTCTAGGACGACCTGTTGTAGTGCCAAACTCTGCACCTTTTTCTCTTAAATACTCTCCATCTTTGCCTAAATCTTCGCTTGGAAATGGTCCATTACCAACACGCGTACAGTAAGCTTTTGCAATTCCAATAACATTACCAATAGTATGTGGCGCAATCCCAAGCCCACTACAAGCACCAGCGCTAATTGTAGTAGAGCTTGTTACATAAGGGTATGTTCCATGGTCAATATCAAGCATTGTGCCTTGAGCACCCTCTAAAAGTACTCTTTTTTTATTATCAAGAGCATCCCAAACCATAAGAGTTGTATCTGTTATATACTCTCCAAGTTTCTCTTTATACTCCTGCAAATCTTTTAAAAGTTCATCTTCATTTGGAATCTCTACTTGCAAAGCATCAAAAATTGGCTTATAAATCTCAAAATAGCTCATAATATCTTTTGTAAGTTTTTTAGGATTTAATAGCTCCCCAACTCTATGCCCTACTCTTGTAATCTTATCGCCATAAGCTGGACCAATTCCTTTACCAGTAGTTCCTATTGCTTTATCGCCCTTTAGCCTCTCTTTTGCTTGGTCTATTAGGGCGTGATATGGCAATAGTAGATGAGCTTTATCAGATATAAATATTCTTCCTTTAATATCATCAAACTGCTCTAGCTCTTTTATAAAATCTTTTGGAGATAAAACTACACCATTTCCAACTATATTTATAGCATCTTTATTAAGTACTCCTGATGGTACTAAATGAAGCGCATACTTTTTACCATCTGTTACAATAGTATGCCCTGCATTATGCCCACCAGCAAACCTACAAACATAATCAACCTCTTGAGCTAAATGATCTACAATCTTGCCCTTTCCTTCATCTCCCCACTGTAAACCTACAATTAAATCTGCTTTTTGCATTTAATCCCTTTGCATCTTATTAGATATTATATCATCAGTATATATGGCAAAACCTGCACCATTAATACCTTTTATACTATATACTCCACCTGTTGAATAGAGTTTTGTTCCTTTAAATGCTCTAAATACAAGTGATTTATAGTATCTCATTTGTGCATAATATAGAGGCGATATTAAGATATTTTTTGCCTTAATTTTATTTGCTACATCTTTTATTTTAATAAGTTCTTCTTTTAAATCTTGCGGATAGATAGATAAATCTTCTAAATCTTCTAGTGTATTTACCTCTACTAAAGACTCTATCCAAGAGTAATTAGAGTTTAAAATCTTCTCTAATTTAATATTTTTAATATCATCTTCTCTAAAACCATACTCTTTTATTAACAAATTTGCAATAGCTATATTTGCTATTTGAAAATTAAACTCTAAATTTAGTCTATCTAATATATTTAAAGATAGATTTGCTACCTCTTCTAATGTCCCATCAATTACCTCTGCCCCCACTTGATACTGTTCATGTGTAGGGAAGGCAAAAACTGGCTGAATATAAAACCATCTTTTAGTATCTTCGCTTCTACTTAAACGCTTTGTAACAATTCTTACAACATCTACTGTAGAATCTGCTCTTAAGCTTACTTCATGGTTTGTAGAGTCATTTAATCTTACTAATACTTTTGTATCTATAAAACTCTCTTGCTGATGGTATGAAAATATTGGTGTTACAATTTCGCTAAAATTTTGCGATTCTAAGTAGCCTGAACATATGTTCTCTACCTCTCTTTTAATCTTTGCACTCTTGCCAAAATAGAGCTTACTACCGCTTGGAATTTCGTGTTCATAAACCATTTAACTAAGCTCCGCTTTAAAAGTTTGATTATATGTTTTAGCTGCTTTTCCACTATACTCAATTCTACCTAAATCAGCTAACGCACTCTCAATACAATCAACTACCCATAGCATATCGCTATTTTCAATTAGCCCCATATTATTTATTCTAAAGATTTTACCCTTTAAGTGATCTTGCCCACCAGCTACATTTACACTATATTTTGTTTTTAAAAGTCTTCTTATATCTTCAGAGTTCTCATCTATAATAGTTGCCATTGCAAGAGCCGGCGATTTTGGATAAACCTCTAAATTAATTGCTTTAAGTGCGCTAAGCAGGGCTTTATGACGAGCCTTAGTAACTTTATATAGTTTTTCAAATCCGCCAAACTCTTCAATTAAATCAAAAATTTTATTTAAACCTATTATTAAAGTAGTAGGTGCAGTATAAGCAGTAGTATTTTTTTGTTGTTTTGCAATCTCAGTTGCTAAATTAAAATAGTATCCTCTGCCTTTATCTATTCTAATTAACGCTTGTTCGCTAAGACCTAGCATAGCTAAACCAGGTGGTAGCATTAAAGCCTTTTGGCTACCAGCAATTAGTGCATCTATATTAGTTATATCTATACTCTCAACCCCAACTGCTGTAATACCATCTGCAATTACTATAATATCTTTATTAAACTCTTTGACAGCCTTTGCAATCTGCTCTACTGGGTGTCTTAAGCCCCCTGCACTCTCACAAATTTGAATGGCAATAGAGTCTATATCACTATTTTCTTTTAAAGCGTCTAAAACATCATCTACTTTTGCAGGAGTATTCCACTCATACTTTAGCTCAACTAACTCTAAATTATGCGCTTTTACAATTTTGCCAAATCTCTCACCAAATTTACCTGCATTAATAGTTAGAGTTTTACCCTTAGATAAATTTATTATCGCAGCCTCCATAGCGCCAGTACCAGAACTAGCTAACATTATAGCCTCTTTCATACCAAATAGTTTTAGTAAAGACTCTCTAGCCTCTTTAAATATAGCTTCAAACTCTGGCGTTCTGTGATGAAGTGTTGGAGCACTCATAGCAACTCTTACTGCTTCTGGAACTGGTGTTGGACCAGGTGTAAATAAAAGCATATATAATCCCTTATAATAAAATCGTAAGATTATATCTAAAATTCTATTAGAGATGAGTTGATAGTAATAGATTAATAAGTGTAATAAAGTTAAAAAAAACTATTTTTTACTTCTACTTTAAGGTTGAATAAATGTTTAATATTATACAATATGGTATTCCCATATTAAAAAATGTAAGAAGAGTTTTCGAAGCCTACTTCTTACATTTTCCCAGGGAAGGGTTTTTAAATGGAGTTGTGTCTTTAAAAGACACCTTAGATTATAGCATAAACTATATAACAAACAAGGAAAGGTTTAATCATGAAAAAGGTAATTTTTTCATTAGTTGCTGTTGCTGCATTAAGTTCAACAGCTTTTGCGGGTAAAAATGTTGCTCCTGCTCCTCTACCGCCTTTACCGGTACCAGAGAAACCAGCACAACAAGATGTAATACCTCCTCTTGGTCTATATATTGGAGGTGGTTTTACATACGCGAAGAGTGAATGTTCATGTGATTCTAATGTAAAGTTTTCAGATGGAACATCTGGTAGAACTCATGAAGGTAAAACTTATGGAGTAAATCTAAAGGCTGGTTATGAGTTTAACGAGTATATTGGTATTGAGGGTAAATATCTTTACACTCCATGGGGAGATAAAGAGAAAACTCTAAAACACTATGGTCTATATGTTAAACCAAATATGCCATTAACTGAAAATATTGATGCTTATGCATTACTTGGTTATGGTAAAACAGAGTGTGAAACACTATCTGATAGTTACAAAGGTTTTGCATGGGGTGTTGGTACAGAGTATAGCTTTGGCACTAAAAAAGCAGGAGCTAAAGAGGGCTGGGGCGTATATGCTGAGTATCTTAGACCTCTTAAAAAGAGTGGTGATAAAAACCTAAAAGTTGATACTGTAAGTGCTGGAGTAGCTTACCACTTCTAATAACTTCAAATACTCCAATCTACCCAATAATTTGGGTAGATATATCCATTTTACCGCATATTTAAGTTTTAATTTAGTTTTATAATGTTATTATTGTGTATAAAAATAAAACAAGGATACACAATGAAAAAGAGTTTAGCAACTATTGCTGCTTTAGCAATAATGACTGTCGGTGCTAATGCTGGTAAAAACTATGTTCCAGCAGTAGTTGCACCAATTCCGGTGCCATTACCCGTAGAAGAGATACCTCTAGGTATATATCTTGGTGGAGGCTTTACATACGCTAGTAGCGAGTGTCAATGCGATAAAGATGTTAAGTTTAGCGATGGCACAACAAGTAGAGTAAATAAAGGAACAACTTACGGATATAACCTAAAAGCTGGTTACAGCATTAATGAGTATATGGCAGTAGAGGCAAAATATATCTACACTCCGTGGGGAGATGATGATAAATCTCTAAAACATTATGGTATTTACTTTAAACCAACATATTCAGTAAATGAAAATATCGATATATATGCTCTTTTAGGTTATGGACAAACTGAATGTGAAACCTTAAAAGGTAAGCATAAAGGCTTTGCATGGGGTGCTGGAGCTGAATATACAATCAATGCAAAAAAACAAGGTTTAAAAGATGGTGTAGGTATTTATGTAGAGTATCTAAGACCTCTTAAAAAAACAGGAAACAAAGATATAACTGTAGATATGGTTAATGCTGGTGTTTCTTATCACTTCTAAAAACTAAAGAGACTTTTCTCTTTAGTTACACAATTTGCTACAATTTCTAAAAATAATCAAACACTTTCAACATAATAAGCTATTAACGATATAATCTTTTTGTAAAAAATAACAAAGGATTTATATGAAAAAGATAATATTAGCAATTATAGCACTTTTAATTATTGCAGGTGGAGCTCTATTTGCAATTAATTCAAAAGATAACTACGATGCTACAAAATATTTTGCAAAAGCTACAAATGGCTTAAAAGTTGGCTCAAAACTAGAGCTTAAATTACCAGACCAATTTGATAAAACAAACACTCTAACTAATGATACAAAAAAACTAATCTTTGCATTCTCTAAAAATACAGGGCATATTGCAAGAGAGTTTTTTGGCAAACAAGATAAAGAGTTTCTAAATAACAAAAAAGCTCTTTTAGTAGCAGATATCTCAAAAATGCCAGTATTTATTAGAAACACTTTTGCAATGCCAGATCTAAAAAAGAGTCCATATAATATTTTACTTATATATGATGGCAAACTAGCAAAAGAGTTTGAAAAAGGCATAGATAAAGATAAAGTTATTGTAGTAGATTTAAATAATAAAGAGGTAACAAAAGTAAATTACGCATCAAACGAAAAAGAGCTACAAGAACTTTTAAAATAGATAGAGTTACCAAACTCTATCCCCCAATGCCATTAAGTTAAGAAAAAATTATTGGAAATAAAGCTTTAGCTTCATCTTAAGTTTAGCACTTAGTGGCACTAAAGTACCACTTCCAAAAGCTAATAGCAATATCCCACAAATCACTAATCACTAATCACTATCAACTAAATAATCTACTCCACGGTTACCGATTTAGCTAAATTTCTTGGCATATCAACATCATTTCCAAGTCTTATAGATATCTCAAGGGCAAGAAGCTGAGTTACAACCATCATTTCAAAAAACTCTAACATTACATGAGTTACACATTTTGTTTGTATAAAATCATCTGCTAAATCAAAAGGTTCTGGCGATATTGCTAAAATTGTTGCATCTCTTGCGCTTAGCTCTTCTACATTTGATTTAATCTTATCATAAAGAAGTGTCTTTGGCATAAGAGCAATAGTAAAAAGCTCACTATCTGCTAGGGCTATTGGACCATGTTTCATCTCTCCTGCTGGGTAGCCTTCTGCGTGTAGATAGCTTATCTCTTTTAATTTCAAAGCACCCTCTAATGCTAAAGGGAAGAATATATCTCTACCTATAAAGAAAAATCCATGACCATGAAGATATCTTTTAGATAATCTATGAACTTTTTCATGCAATTTATCTTCTACCTTTAGAGCAGTTGGTGTTTTTCTTAGGGCTTCTATTTCACTTAATAATCTCTCTTTTTCAATTACACCTCTATTTTTTGCAAGATATAAAACTAGCATCCATAAAAGCAGCGTCTGCGTAGCAAATGCTTTTGTACTTGCTACCCCTTTTTCTACTCCAGCTCTTGTAAGCAAAGCTACATCACTCTCTCTTACAATAGAAGAGTTATCTACATTACAAATAGTAAGACTCTTAAGCCCTGCTCTTTTTGCCATCTTTAGGGCCTCTAGGGTATCAGCTGTCTCTCCACTTTGAGAGATTGTAATAAATAGAGTATCTTTGCTTAGAAGTGGCTCTTTATATCTAAACTCACTTGCAATCTCTACATCACATCTAATTTTTGCAATTCTCTCAAATAGATACGAAGCAGCTAATGCACTATGATAGCTTGTACCACAAGCACAAATCTTTA
>Ga0256843_1001740_pt1 | contig 16704 bp, 15 predicted proteins | sample AlvinellametaG_FD_191572 | JGI IMG/M metagenome (GOLD analysis project Ga0256843, IMG submission 191572) | Pompeii worm associated microbial communities from hydrothermal vent at the East Pacific Rise, Pacific Ocean - Alvinella | ecosystem: Host-associated > Annelida > Integument > Unclassified ... | reverse complement strand
GTTAAGTTTGTTATGGAGTATGAGAAGCTTAACTACCCTGAAGCTCTTGAAAAACTAGCTGAAAACTACAACTTTACACTTCGTTATACAGATAACAAAAATAATAAACCTCGCTCACAAGTTATGGAATCACTAAATGAGTGGTACAAAACTCTTCTTTCTCAAAATCAAGTTGCCTCTTCTTACTTACAAGAGCGTGGAATTTATGAGAGTAGTATAGAGAAGTTTGGCATCGGTTATGCACCTGATTCTAATGCTACACTTAACTATATTCGCTCTCAACAGTTTGCTATAAAAGAGGCGATAGATATGGGTGTGGTTGGTTATAACGAAGACTCACGACAGACCTATGCCCGTTTTATAGAGCGTATTACTTTTCCTATCTACTCAGCAAATGGTAGTATCGTTGGTTTTGGTGGTCGGACTATCTCTGGGCATAATGCGAAGTATGTAAACTCTCCTGAAACGGCTTTTTTCAACAAATCACGACTTCTTTATGCTTATAATCTTGCAAAACAAGCACTCTATAAAAAGGGTGAGATTATCATCACAGAGGGGTATCTTGATGTTATTATGTTGCATCAAGCTGGGTTTGATAATGCAGTGGCAACTTTGGGAACAGCACTCACAGTAGAACACTTACCTCTACTGAGAAAGGGAAATCCACGAGTTGTTATGGCGTATGATGGAGATAAAGCAGGTCGTGCCGCTGCACTCAAAGCGAGTAAACTACTGAGTGCATCAGGATTTAATGGTGGAGTCGTTGTTTTTGGTGGAGGACTTGATCCTGCAGATATGGTAAAGGAGGGGAGAGTTGAAGAGTTAGCAAATATGTTTCGCTCTCCAAAAGTTTTTATAGAGTTTGTTCTTGATGAGATACTCTCTTTATTTGACCTCTCTAACCCAAAAGAGAAAGAGTCCTGTATGAACGAGGGTGTATCCTATCTAAAAACACTCTCACCACTTCTTCAAGAGGAGTATAAGACCTATCTCGCATCAAGACTTGGAGGTCTTGGTGTCTCACCATCGCTTGTAAAACTTGCACCAAACCAAAGAGATCAGAGAGCACCTCTGATGCAAAAAAACAGCCATAGAGATATGTGGGAATTGACACTTATTAAAACAGTCTTAGAAAAACCTCACTTTATCAATCAGATTTTAGATGTGATTGATCCCTCTTTGTTACAGTTTCACTCAAGGGAGTTTTCTTTAGTACTTAATGGACAAACAGAAGCTCCAGAGATAATGGCGATAAGTGTAGATGAGAGCATACAAACACTTCAGGATGAAGAGGCACTCAATGCGGAACTCATCACTTTTCTTACACGTTACTATGAGAGAGAGTTAAGAAAAGTAAACTTATCAAAAAATATCTCTTTTGAGGAGAAAGCATTTTATATACGAAAATTTCGTGGAAAGATAGCAAAACTTAAACGTGGTGAACTTGTGGGATTTGATGCATAAGTAAAAATATTAGTGATTTTAAGATATAATCTAAGCTTATATATTTACTAAAAAGGTTAAGGCATGAAAGCTATTGTAGTTTTACTAAGTTATTTTCTATTTGCATCTGCACAGAGTCCATTTATACTCACAAAATTTCAATCATTTTATCCTGTTGTTGAGATATATACAGATAAGGTGCCATCAAGCTATAAAGCAGAGATACAAGGGATTATAAAAGAGTATGCTAAGGAGATGGGTATCAGTGTAAAGGGATACTCCTCGAGACCTTTTGCCATTGTTATCTCTCGTGTTGCTGTTGGAACTACTCTTGTTTTAAAAGTACAGCTTCTTCTAGGAGAAGAGGTGAAACGCATTGATGATGGTGAGGAGGTTTTTGCATTAACTTATCAAAAAGAGGATATTTTTGAGGTGAATAATCTCAATGAAGATTTGATAGATAGCGTTGAGTACTTACTAGAAGATTTCAAAGATCAGTATATAGAGGATAATGAAGAATGAAAAAAATAGTTTTAATTTTACTGTTCGTTACTTTAGCTTTTGCCCAATCTTATAAAGAGTTTGCAAAAGAGTATAAGTATGAAACAGAGTATGCAAAAGCACTTAAAAGAGCAAAAGCAGAGAAGAAAGATATACTTCTTGTTCAGATAACAAACTACTGTCCATGGTGTAGAAAACTCGAGAAAAAAGTACTTGCATCAAAGAGGGTAAACAAAGAGGTTCAAAAAAACTATATTCCTCTTATCGTAAACCGTGAAGAGGGAACTTTAGATAAAAGATTTGATACACCAATCGTTCCTGTTAGCTATATCATAAGTTATAAAGATGATACAAAGTTTATATCAAAACCTGGTTATCAAAGTAAGTCAGATTTTCTCTATATGATTCAAAAAAAGTAGCACTTATGGATTTGAATTGAAAAAGAGAGTATTAGTTTTTCATATAATTCAAAATTTAGATATACTTGAAACACTTTAAATTTAAGGTTACTTTATGGCAGGAATACATTTTACGTTTGATAACTTTAAACAACTGATGCATTTAAACATCGGTATCGCTGATAGGCTGGATGAAAATCGTGCTGAGAGTTTTACACTTCTTTACTGTAGTTTTGATGGAGTTGATCCTGATGTAATAGACGCTTCTTTGCAAGAGATACTAAGAGCCTCTGACTCCATCGTTAATGATGCAACAGATTACTTTTTTGTGCTTCCTTATACAGATAAGTATGGAGCCGATACTGTTAAAAAAATGTTTGATGAGTTCTTTGCTAGGTACTTAAATGCTTTTATGCTCTCTTATCCCGCAGACGGAGAGACTCCTGAAGAGATTTTTGAGGGGATGCAAGATAGTGTGAGTCTCTTTTTAAAAAGAGATTTACACTGTTTAGATAGGTTTGCTAAAAATTATTCGTAAAGCTCATTTAACTTTTTTTCACTCGCTTGAATGAAGTTGTTCATAACATTAAAATCATAATCTTTGTTGTTTTGACAACTCTCTAAAGCATTGTATGCAGAAGATATACTTTTTTCATAACTTCTTCTTGCTTCTGTTGTCTCTTTTGTTTGTATATATTTTTGTGCAGTGTAAAATGAGTGAAACATCTCTTGCATATCTTCTGTACAAGTTTTTTCTGCGTGAAGTGTTGATAGTGTTATAACAGCTAGTATTGTGAAGTACTTAAGCATCTTATCTCCTTTTTATTTAACTTTTTTCATAACAGGTGCGGGTGGGACTCTCTGCGATGGAAAAACTCCCTTTCGACATGACTCTTCAAGAAAATCATAAGCATAAAATATCTGATCTCTATAGGCTTCATTAAAGTGTACCATCATTTTTGGTATAGCTGGTCCATACTTTTTATACTTTTTATTTGGTGAGAGTTTTTTTATTTTTGGAATGATAATAAGAACCCTTGAGTCATTATAAACACCTTTTCTTGTATGTGAGCGGTATCTCGAACGCAATCCTACACTTTTTGATGCGTTAAAAGTAAATGCATCATCTACACCACTATCGTAAAGAAGTTCAAAGTTTTTATTCTTTATAAGTGCTTGACATTGTGCATTTGGCAGTTTTGAGATGATATCGACTTTTTGACTTTTGGTTGCTAATACATAAAATGCTCTGTTTGGTTCAATATACTTAAGGCGTAAGATTCTTGTATCTGTAATCTTTTTCATAAGATCTGCTTTTGGAGAGTAGCCTGCCCAAGTAGCAGAGCGTTTATCATAGACATATACGAACTCAACATCTTTAAATGTTTTTTCTACATCTACACCATCTTTTGGTGTGCTAAAGTAGTTCCAGCCTCTTTTGATTCTGTATATATTAGAGTGATGCAGCGGTGCACTGAAGTTGGCTTTATTATTGTTGAGTAGAACATAACCTGTTGTTTTACAGAGTGAACTTTGAAGTGAGAAGTTTTGTTGAGGTTGAGAGTGTTCCCATCTGCTGTTCTCTTTTGTCCAAACAATAGTATCTTTAAAATCTTTACTTATCTCTTTTGAACTAGGAGCCCCTAAAAGAGCATAGTTGTTACAGTTCGCTTGAAGTGCTGAAAGTGTAAGTAAAAAGCTAAGGAAAAATTTTGTCATTGTGAAACCTTTATAAGAGAAATTTTGAAAGAAGAGGTAAAGAGTACACTTGAAGTGTACTCTTTTGATTTTTAAGTTAAAGCTCAAACTTAGAGGTTTTGACCTGTATAGAATGTAGCTTTGACATTGTTTGGAGCAACTGTAGCATCATCTAAATCTAGAGGATTATCTTTAGTTGAACCTTCATCTGCACCTGTATATCTAGCATCTGCAATCTCAGCAGCACTTGGTAGAATAAGTGAGTAAACAGCACTACCAACTTCAATATAGACTTTTTCACCAGCATATGCATCAGCGTAGTCAATTCTAGCTACTTTAGATCCAGCATTTACAGTTCCTGTCACATAAAGAGAGATGATAGTTGCAAGACCATCTGCTACATTTTTAGGTGTGTATGCTAGTTTTGCAGTCTCAAACTCTGTCTGTGAAGATACAGCCATACGATAGTTTACTGTTTGTGCTCCAGTATCAGCACAGTTAGCATCATGCGTGATACCATCTAATGGACCACTTACTGTAGCCGTTGCATTTGAGAAAGTATTTGTAACTAGTACAGAGCTTTGTAATAGTGGTACATAAGATTTGATAGCTGTGTTAGAAGCATTACCATTACCAAGAGTACCAAGGCCATCTAGCGCAATTACATTCAGTTCATAAGCTGCATCATTCCATGCTAAAGCGTCTACTTTTCCACAAAGACCATAAGCAGATGCTTCAGCAGAAGTAAGTTTTGCTAAAAGTGTAGAAGAGATAGCAGTATCTACTTCTGGAATTTGACCGTTAAAGACATAGTAACCAGCTACATCTGTACTCGTTGAGTTAAATACAGCAGCAGTTGGGTCAGTTAAGTCAATAGTTGGTGTATTTGGTTTTTGTAGATCAAGTTTTAATCCTACATCTTGAGAGATTAGGTTGTTTCCTAAACCATCTGCAACATTTGCTAAAACTTCATACTCATAACCAGCACTTACATCTTCTATTTCGTACGAGCTTAGTTTACCTGTATAGATATTACTTCCAGCTACATTTGCAAGTTCTACTGTAGAACCAGCTACTGTTGCTGATACAACAGGCACAGCTCTTACATCAGTATCTAATCCTTCTACAGTTAAGGCAATGTTCCCTGAAACAGAGTTATAGTTTGTCGCCTCATCTCCTGCTGCATTTTTAGCATTGAAACGGTAAGTATATGTAAGTGGTTTAAGTACAGCATTTGAAATACTTAGAGGATTTGCAGCAGCATCAGCTTCCAAAAATGCCCAGTAACCAGCAGACTCGTGAACTTGGAAGAGGTTATAGTCTTGAGAGTCTAACCAGTCAGCTGGTGTACGCGTTAAGTCAACACTATCCCAGTTTACTTTTCCATCTGTTAAGTCTGTAGAACCAGTTACAAGTGCTTTAAGAGCAAAACCAGCATCTTTCATAGTGTAAAGTGGACCATCCGTCACATAGTTTGGAGTATAGACAGCATTAAACTTAAGGTCACTTGCTAAGTCTGCTGTAGGATTAGTTACACCTATTTTTGAAGCAGCAGCATCAACTGTAGTATCATCATCTGCTGCTGTACCACCTACTGTAACACCTGAAATAGTGAAACTTGTTATCTCTGTACTTACTATAGTAATTATAGAAGGGTCAGCAGCAGTTGCTGCAACAGAAGTATATTGAATATTTTCAGCATCTAGTAAGACTTTTATCTGTGTCTCTATCGCACTTGCAAACTCTGCAACAGTTACCGCAGGGGTAGCAGCAAGAGTAATAATATTACCAATATCATCAGCAGCTAATGTAAATGTACCGTTAAGAGTTGTAATAGATACAGCAAGTGTATCTGTTGTATCATCTTGTGCATCAATTCCATCACCAACTAAAGTATTTGTCAAGCTAGCAGTCGATAAATTACTAAGGGAGAAAACTCCTTTTACAGCACCTTTTGCCATATCATCGGTACTTATAGCATCTGTTAAGTGATCATTTGTAGTTGCTTCTGTAATTGTAAACTCATTTGCATCTGCAGTATCAGTGATGATAACAACGTTTCCATCTGCATCTACATCTGAAACAACATTACCATTACCATCAAATGCAGCTGCAGCTGCAGCTGCATTCGCAACATTAAGTGATACAGTTGCATCTGCACCTGTTCCTTTTATATAAGCATCTCCAGCTGTACTAGCATTACCAAAAGCAAATACTCTTGTAAATGTATGGTCTCTTACATAAAATGGTTTTGTAGAAGCAATAATAACACTATCTGTAGTTCCATCTAAGTTAAGGTCAAGTTCATCTGTAACAGATGTGTATGTTCCTCCACCAATATCTAAACCATCTAAAGCAGTATTTGTAGCAGCGATATTAGCGCCAACTGCAACTGCATTAACTGCAGTTGCATCATCAGCAGCACTCTGCACATGTATTTTTCCAGCTCCTGAACCAGCACCTGTTGAAGCATAAATAGATTTTATAACCATAGCATACTCACCATACTTACTCATAGCAGCAGATGTTCCAGCATTTGCAAGATCAGTAATTCCATTTGTATCGTCAGCAGAGTTAAGGTCTAAAGTATTGTTAACACCAGCAGTAGATGTAACAGTATAAGGATTTTTTCCTGCTAATGTTACAACATCATCAATACCACTATTTGGGTCTCTAAGAAAGAAGCGTTTGTTAGATAGAAGAGCTATTTCTGTTGCGACACCTGTCGGATAAGCTCTTAAGTCAAAATCTTTGGGAAATGATCCTTGTGCTTTCGCTGTTTTAATTGCTTGGTTAATTGCACGACAACTTGCTTCTTCATCTGCTGCATCTATTGTAGGTGTTATTTTATGGTTACCTGAAGTATCATAAATATCGATAGCTACATTTGCAGCAGCAGTTAATGTAACAATGAGTCCAGTAGTAGACTTACGGATATCTGGATTTTCATTGTCAAATGCCATTAAGTTCCAACCGTCCGTGATACCAGCAGCAGCATACTCTGTTGCTGAAACAGAAGAGCTACCAAGTACTAAACCACCAACTTTATTGGCAGGATTATTCATCTTAGCCCAGTATGCTTTTCCCTTTTCAAGTGTTAAAAAGTCATTTGCATCATCAGTATTTCGTGAGTCATAAAGTTTCCACTGTTCAAGATTTGCATCATAAGAATAAACTCTAAGGTATTCACCTGCCGCTGCCGGATCCTGATGGGTCGTTTTACTATAATAAGCAGAGTCAATAGGATTATCTTCAAAGTTATAGTCAACAGCATCTGACAAGTTAGAGAGAGAAGAACCTGGTAGTCCTGCTATCTCTTGAATAACCTCGCCAAAACCAGGGTTATTGTAAGTATATTCAGATTTAATGGTAATTGTGTGTGCATCAGAACCATCCGAGTTTGTACTATATTGCATAGTTTGACCTTCTAATGAAGCACGGTAAGTGAATGCAAAAGATGGTGCACCACCCTCTGTCATAGTTACATACATAGTACGAACAGGTTCAGTTTCATTAAAAGTAGCACCAGTTGTATCTACACGAACCTCTACTGAAGAGTAGGGAGCAAGTACTTTTACTTTACCAAGAGAGTTACTAGATACCACCATACCCTCTGTGAAGAGATCATCTTGAGTGAGATCTTCTGCTACATTTGCTGTAGAATCAGTGATACTAAAAGTACCAGCAGATGTACCAGATCCGGCTCCTGTAGTTTTTAGTCCAGTAACACCAAAAAGAACCCACTCCTCTTCGTTACCAGAAATATCTGTTAAGGGGATATAATTTGCACTTAAAGATGTCACAGTAAGAGCTGTCGCTGCTGCGACACTTAATAAGCTTTTTTTGTAATTAAACTTCATTTTTTTTCCTTTTATTTATTATCTATACACTTTTGTTTTTGTGATGGAGTTTCCATTGATAGAAGCTAAATCATAACGATAACAACTATAAACTCCGTTCACATCTTTTGGTGTTCTTATGTAAACTATAGGCAGTTTACTTGTACTCCAAGCTTTGTCAAAACTGAGTCTATAATTTTCTTCATATATATGAACAGTTTTATTGAATAAAGCAGTCCCAATCGATGGATAAAAAAGTACAACTTTAGTAGCTTCCAAATCAATACTATATGGATATTGTGAAGCTAGTTCCAAACCATTTGCAGCATCAGCTATCGCATTTGGATCAAAACTGCTATCTGAGATTATTTGAAATGTATCATTTATAAGACAAGCATTTACATCTTTTTCTGCATCCACTTTACTATAACCAGCGTCAGTAGATTCATCAACAATAACTGTTGTTCCACCATTATCATTTGTTCCTGTTGTAGAATCGTTTGTATCAGTTGTTCCATTGTTTGCATCTGTGGTTGTACCATCAGTTGTAGTAGATCCTGTACTATTTTGAAGTGAAGCAGAACTAGAGCTAGTATCTACACCACAACCAAGTAGTAAGAATATACTTAAGAACAAAACGAAAACTTTCATCAGAAACCCCTATAACTTTGTATTACGATTCCGGTATAGCTGGAACAGCAGGAAACTCAGTTAAACCTTTAACATCTTTTACAACATTATTACTAACAGTACCGCTTGTGCCGTTATCTATCTGACTAGAAGCTGAAGAGGTAGACCCTTCCCCACATCCTGATAGCATTATGACTAACAAACTAGCTAGTATAAAAGCAACTTTCTTCATATTTCATCCTTTAAATTTGAATATAGCCTTTTTAAAACTATAAACAATATCGGTTCTTTTTTAAAACACTTTAATAAATAAAGATATTTTGTTCATTAGCAGTAAATATTGTAAATAGTTACAGCATTAAATATGGAAACAGCAAGTTATGTTCCAAATTAAGATAATTAAAAATTATATTGTAATGAAGTAGTGATTGCGTGGAGTGTATTGTGCTCAAGTTTAGATGTGTTTGTCGTATCTTGTACAATATTTGTTGTATGTTGTAAAAAAAGACAACTATAATTGAGTTTGAAAGAGAAAGTTTTACTTATGAAGTAATTAAAACCGACTTCTGTTCCATACATTATGTCTGCACTGTTATTATTTGAGCTTGGTGCAGCTAAATCTATGGGACTGGTATTCCATTTTAAAGCACTATAGCCTACTGAAAGTCCGAAAAAAGGAATAAATTTTTCAAATTTTTCAAATCTATAGTAAAGAGAGGCATAGATATTATGAAATTCTAAATCGCTTGCATTGAGATACATATAGTTGAGAAGTAGACTTAAGTTGTTATTAAAATCATAACCACCATAAAGTGAGTAGTTCATGCCTGAGCTTTTTGGTTCATTTATTGTGACTGAACCACTTGTGACTATATGCGTAGATGGAGCATTTGCATAACCTACACCAACACCAGTTATAAAACCACTATGATGAGAAGAAGAAGCAGTTTTTGTTTGAGATGTGTTTTTTTGGTCAGATGATTTAGTTGCAATAATTTTAGCATTTGGAAAACTTCTCTTAACCTTTTTATAAGTATATTGGAGAGATTTATTTGATTTAAAAGGACCTATATATGCTGCATATCCAAAACTTTTTTGTTTATAAAACATTGTGATGCCCATAGACTTCAGTTTTTTATATGGATATGTTAACTCTTTTTTTGTTTTAACATTAGCAACATTTATATATGTTGTAGCACTTAAGGATGTTGCATAGAGTAAAATGAAGAGTATAAGAATAATGCACTTTTGAGTTTTCATAAGGCCTATATCGACTATTTTTTTAAAGAGTTTAGGAAAATATGTAAAAATTTGGTATATATTTTGCTTGTTATATAATATAGATAGATTAAAAAGGGGAAAAGATGTTAAAAATACAGAATATTTTTGTTTTTTTTACTGTAACTTTTCTTCTTTTTGGCTGTGGTGAAGAGTCCCATTATAGCACTGAAACTACCTCTCCTTCTACTCCAGAAATTACCAAAGAAACATTTAATGGTATCGTGGTGGATGGATATATTAAAAATTCTAAAGTCTGTTTCGATAGAGATATGGATGGTGTGTGTAGTGTCGATGAACAAACAACCACAACAGATGAAAATGGACTTTTTCAACTTTATAAAGAAGATTTAAATGCTACACTTGTAGAACTTATTGCAACTGAGGGTGAAGATACTTCTACTGCTAGAGATTTTAGTGGTATTTTTAGAACTATTTTAGAGAGTGATAAGTTAGAAGCAAACTCTACTGTTGTTATTTCTCCTATTACTGATCTTGTTGCCCAATCTTTTTTTAATTCAACAAATAAAAATTTTGATGATTTATCAGATGCAAAAAACTTACTCTCTGAAATGTTAGACCTTACTTCTGAACAACTCGAAGAGGATCCTATGCGTAATATTGATATCTTTGCATTGTCACAAGAGATACAACATACAAAATTACTTTTAGAAGAGGTTACTAAAAAAAATGTAGTTCAAATTGACGCATTGGAATTAGAGTCAGAGATAAAAACGCAGATAATTGAGTTTGATTTTGATATAGAAAAAATTCTTATTGCTTTAGAGATTAGATTGGACTTTACTATTCCTACGAATGAAAGGGAATTTGTTATTGGACAAGCAAAAGAGTTGAAAAATCAACTGAACTCTCTCTCAAAAGACACTTCATTAAGCATAGAAAATCTAAATCGCTTACAAAAAGCATTAGATATCAAACAGAATGAGGCCTACACCCTTATACGTTTTGCAGATGAAAATATGAGTTTATCTGTTATAGATTTAAATATAACGGGTGAGTCCATAACACAAACACTTTTTAATACAACAAATGCTGAGTTAGATGACAATGCATGTGTATCCCAATATGATTACCATCAACTAAAGAGTAATGCTTTTGTCCCAGAAATTGTAGAAGATTCTAAAAATGGTATAGGAATAAAGTCAAGTTATGGAATGGGAGAAAACTTAGAAGATTCAGAGGTGATTCTTTTTTATCCCTCTTTAAGTCAAAAACTTTCGAATGATGTGACTGTGGTTTTTCAAGAGAGTGGTGAGTACTATTTTACTTTTGACAAATCATGGGCAGATAATGCAGAAAAAACGGTTTATATTCGAACACCAAAAGATACCCAAGGTCTTTATAGTTGCTATCGTTATTTACTCTCTTCAGTACATTCAAGTGAGATAGAAGCAGTAAAAGTGTTTAGTTACTCTGAGCTAAACTAATATTAAGGGTGATTTCTTTGGTTTTTATGCTAAAATTATCGTTATATTTTAAATAGAGTGGGCGTAGAATGATCTTTCGGTTTATTTTGGTGTTATTATTGACTTTATCATCTCTTTTTGCAGAGTGGAAAATAGACTCAGAGATAGAAGCTGGGTTGTTTTTACCAAACTTAGATGGATCAATTAGTAACGTACATGGAAGTTCAGATTTTACACAAGATTATCTTTATGATAGAGCTTCTGCTTCTTACTTTGGAGTTGACTTATTTATAGGGTATGATTATGCTCCAAACTTCTCTTTTGATTATTTTAATATGCAAGATAACTCAGATGCAACGTTAGATAAAAATGTAACAGTAGCAGATGGAGTTTTTAACTCTAAGGTGACTACTTTAAGTGATTTTAGTGTTTTAAATAGTGTTATATATCAAGATTTTAAACAAAAAGGGAAAGTGTTCTCCCTCTTAGGTCAAAAACTCTATACGGGTGATATTGAGTTTGATGTGGGATTAAATATTAAGTATTTAACCTGGAATTTTGAAATTAGAGATCAGATAGATACTACAAGACCCTCTTCTTGGATCCATGTAAATGAGCTCGTTCCCTTACCATACATAGGATGTAAGTATTATCTTTATGGTTTTGTTGTTCATGCTGAGGGGAGTGCACTCTCTTTTGTCGAAGCAAAGGCAATGAATTATCAAGTTGCTCTTTCTTATCGGGTTATAGAGGGATTGTCTTTAAGTGGAGCTTACCTTTATGAGCACTTTGAAGCAGTTGAAAAAAATGATACAGTAAAGTTTACTGCATCAGGGTATAAAGCTAGTTTTCTTTATGCTTTTTAAATATAAAGTAGAAATAAATTACAAAGGAATTTAAATGAAATATCTTCTTCTATTGATGTTTTTGATAGTTGGTTCGTTATATGCTGAAAATGGTTATCCTGAAGAACCAACACTCGATGAGTTTACTGAAAAAGAGTCTATGAGTGTACTCAGACCAGAAAGACCTTTGGTTATTTCGGTAGTTGGGCAGGGGGTAGCACCCTCTTTTACTATCTCCCCTGCACAGGCTTATGCTTTAGCTAAAAGAGCAGCAATGGCTGATGCATACCGTTTAATAGCGGAAAAAGTAAATGGTGTTGAGGTAGAGGGAAAAGATACTGTTCGAAATATGGTAATGCAGAGATCAACTGTAAATACACGAGTACGAGCAATGATAAAGAATGCAACTGTTGTAGAGACTACATTTAAAGATGGACTTTGTGAAGTTGAAATGGAGATTCGCCTCTCATATAATCAGTTTGAATAAATAGGAACAAAAAGTGCTACTCTTCTAAAAAATTCCTTTTTCTAAAGGGAATGTTTAGGAGTATAAGATGGTTTTATTAGAAACAGAAACAAAAGCATCCTCCTCTTCAGCTTTAATCAGAAGCTCAAAAACAGAATCTTCGTCATCTAGTGTATCTTTTTCAGAATTGTTGAGTGGTGTAAAGTCAGAGAAAGATGATAAAGTAGTTCAAAATGGTGCTCTTGTTTTAGCTTTGGATGAAGATGTCCAAGAGTTACAACCTCTCAAACAATCTAAACAGGAGATGTTACTCTCTTTACTGAAAAACGATGCAACTCCTAAAGAAGAGCTTTCAAGTTTAGAACTCAACCCTAAACTCACCAAAAACTTATCAGCAACAGAGTTAAAAGAGTTGGTTTCTGATGCCAAAAAGTATCTTAAAACAAAGATAACAGAGAGTGAAGGTTTTAAAAAGTCTGAGATAGAGTCTCTTCCAAAAACACTCAAAGGTTTAGCCCAAGTTGCACAAAAATTTGGTATAGATGTGAGTAAAATCACTTTAGAGAGTGTAAAGCCAGAGACAAAGAGTATCACAAAGGTTGAGTTAGAGTTAAAAAAACAACAAGAAGCTACTCCTAATGATGAAGAACCACAACTACTAAAAGCTACACAAAAACAAGATGTAAATATAAAAAATGTACAAGGGACTATACCTGATACAAAATTAAAAGATATAAAATCTACATTTAAAAATGAAGAGAGTTTAAAAGTACAAGCAAGTAGTATAAATGAAAGTGAAGCAGAAGCTGAAATCTTGACATCTACGAAACAAAAATCAAATATAAATTCTCAACAGAGAGACTCTAGTACAAAGCAAGAGATACATACAAAACCTCAAAATATAGAACTAAAAACAAAACAAGTACCAAGTGAAAAAACATCACAAATGACACAACCTAAGGCTGAAGTAGCAAAAGTAACAGATAAAAATTTAGAAAAAAATGAACTTTTGGTAGAACAATCAAGAGAGAAAAATTTACCAGTAAGTAAAAATACCCCTATTTTTAAAACAGCCGTGACAAAAGAGATTACAACAGAGCAGTTTGTTCAAACGAGACTTAGTAATGTAAACCTTACACAGCAAAACACTCAAAAAACTAAAACAGATGAAACGCTAAAAATGCTTCTTCGTGGGGAGAAGGTAAGTAAACAAGAGAGTACAAGCTTTACTGCTGACTTTTCGGTAGCAACAGCTAGAGTTATAGCACCAACCGCTACCACAGATGCAAGTAGAAACTTAGAGTCACTTTTAAAGGGTGAGCAACAAGAGAGTACACCATCAACAAAAACAGAGGGTTTTAGTATACATAAAACAGAGAGCCTCGAAGTGAAAATGAATGAAGCTAAACAGATGACAAAGTATCTTTCTCAGGATGTAAAAACTGCTATAGAGGATTATAAGTCACCTTTTACAAGAGTAAAAGTACAACTGAACCCTGAAAGGTTGGGCTCAGTGGAGTTAACAGTTGTTCAGCGTGGAAAAAATCTTCATATAAATTTGAGTTCAAATAACGCTGCTATCAATACTTTAGCAATGAATGCAAATGATTTAAAAACACAACTTAGCAATAATGGAATAAATAATGCTTCTTTAAACTTTAACAACAACTCTCAAGGTTCTGAAGCAGGTTTTTCAGAACAAAAGCAAGGACAAAACTCTCAACAAGGTAGAGAAGCTCAAAGAGAGTACAACTATTTTGATAATGAAGAACAGAATGAAGAGATTATGAACTCTTTAGAAATTGTAGTTCCACACTACGCTTAAAGGATATATTATGGCAATTAATTCACTAGGATTGGACGCATCAGTATATGGTGAGTATACAGCACCAACAGAGGCAGTAGAAGATAAAACAAGTTTAACAAATGATGACTTTATGCAACTTCTTTTAGTTGAGCTTCAGTATCAAGACCCAACAGAACCAACAGATACAGAGCAAATTCTGACGCAAACATCACAACTAGCTTCACTTGAAGCGACAGATAAAACAAATCAAGCCTTAGAAGACTTAGCTGCATCTCTTTCCGCATCAAATGATTTCTCAACGATTTCTGCTATTGGGAAAATGGCAGACTTAGGAAGTAATGCTATCTCTATTGATAAGGGAAGTAGTTCTACGTTTGAGATGTACTTTCCAACAGACGTTGAGCAAGGTAGTATAGATATTACAGATGTAAATGGCAACATCATCAAAACTATGGATGTTGGTACAAATGATTCGGGTGTTTATCAATTCACATGGGATGGTACATCCAATGGAGGCGAAACAGTTGAGGGTGGTATATACTATGTAAGCTCCTCTTATTCTGATCCAAATGGAGAGGCTCAAACAACACGGGTAGGTGCCTATCCTATTGAATCTGTAAGATTTGATAATGGAAGTACATTAGTAAAAGTAGGCTCAAATTATGTTCCTTTAGAGAGCATTAAAGAAGTTTATTAGGTAAGGAGTTTATTATGATGACTCAGGCTTACTATAGTGGACTTACAGGTCTTCAAAATAGTTCTATTGGAATAGACGCACTTTCAGACAATATTGCAAATGTAAGTACTACAGGATATCGTGGATATACAACAGAGTTCTCTTCACTTTTTGAGGATGCACTCTCTACAGGAAGTGTTTTTAATGATGCTGTTGGTACTGGTGTTCAAGTTCAAACAACAAGTATGATACAGGAGCAAGGAACACTTGCTCTCTCAGAAAAAAGTACAGATTTAGCTATCAATGGAGAGGGTTGGTTCGGTGTACAACAGGATGGTGAACCTGTTTACACAAGAGATGGTTCTTTTACTTTTGATGCGAATAGTGACCTTGTTACAGTAGATGGATATCATGTACTTGGAACTATGGGTGGAAATATTGGTGCAGATAATACGCTACAATTTAAAATAGATGAACTTGCTCTTGGTGATGTAGCAACACAAGAGAAACTACAATTTCCTGAGAATTTAACCTACCCACCTGAACCATCAACAGATGTAAAATTTTTTGGGAATGTTGGTGTGACAGAAGAACCTTATACTATAGGTGCAGCAGTAGTAGATGGACAAAATAATAAAAACAACTTAACATTAAATTTTAGTAGAAATGCTGAACAAACCTTACCTGGAAGTCAGTACACAGTTACAGCAACAATCGTATCCTCTGATGGGACCATAACATATGATACACAAGAGGGACAATTAGAATTTGATTCTGCGGGTGCTTTAATATCAAATAGTTTAGGCACAGTGGATAATAATGGTACTCCCGTTACGGTTGATTTAGGTACAGGTTTTGATGGAATAACCTCTATCGATCTACCTTATGCAGCAGGATCAAGTACTGCTAATGGTACTATAGGTGGTGAGTTAGTTGGATACCAAATCAATAAAAATGCAGAAGTTATCGCAACCTTTACCAATGGTGAACAGAGTAGTGTTGGCAAAATAGCTGTTTTCCATTTTACAAATGATCAGGGACTAGATAGAGTGAGTGGTACAAGGTTTAGTGAAAGTTCAAATAGTGGAACCGCACGTTTTAGAAAAGATGCGAATGGAAATAATATTAATGGTTCTGATGTTCAAAATTTTAAACTTGAAAATTCAAATGTAGAGTTAAGTTATGGACTTACAGAGCTTATAATTCTTCAACGCTCGTATGATGCAAACTCAAAATCAATTACAACAGCTGATGAGATGATGCAAAAAGCCTTAGATATGGATGCTTAAAAACTTTTTTAAAGTTGGTACACTTTATGCTATTAATCCTTTACTAATACTCTTTTTTAAGAGTCATATAAAGGATTTAAAATGTTAAAATCACTTTTTTCCGGTGTTTCCGGACTCCAGTCACATCAAGTGGCAATGGATGTAGAATCAAATAATATTGCGAATGTTAATACCATTGGATTTAAATACTCTCGTGCAAACTTCTCAGATCTTTTAGCACAAACAAAATCAATAGCAACAGCACCTCAAGGTAGTTTAGGTGGTAAAAACCCGGTACAAGTTGGTTTAGGCTCAACGGTAAGTTCTATGACACGTATCTACTCTCAGGGTTCTATTCAAAACTCTGATAAAAATACAGATGTTGCTATTCAGGGTGATGGTTTTTTCGTTATCTCCCCAGATGGTGG
>Ga0256843_1001739_pt1 | contig 16711 bp, 21 predicted proteins | sample AlvinellametaG_FD_191572 | JGI IMG/M metagenome (GOLD analysis project Ga0256843, IMG submission 191572) | Pompeii worm associated microbial communities from hydrothermal vent at the East Pacific Rise, Pacific Ocean - Alvinella | ecosystem: Host-associated > Annelida > Integument > Unclassified ... | reverse complement strand
CACTGAAGTTCTCACCCATTCCATAGCCAATAGTTACAGCAATAAACTCAAACTTAAAAGGAGCACGACGTTGCTGCTCTTTCATCGCATGAATCATAGTGAGAGAATCTTTTCCTCCAGAGAGTCCAACAAGAATCTTGTCGCCCTCCTCTATGAGTTTAAATTCAGCGTTTGTCTTGCCTAAACGCGACATGATTTTTTTAGAGAGTTTAACACCCATTAAGCAGCTATTACCTTATCTACCATCTTCATAACAAACTCTGCTGACTCAACAGCACTTGTTTCTAAAAACTCATCAAAGCTAAAACTTGCATCCATATCGGCTGCATCACTAATAGCACGAAGGATGAAAAAAGGTACATCTAAAGCATTACAAACGACTGCAACACTTCCACCCTCCATCTCAAGAGCATCTGCATTAAACTCTTTACCTATCCAGTTTTTACGCTCTTCATTCGCTACAAACTGATCACCAGTAGCGATGATACCCTCTTTCACACTTTTACCCATCTCTTTAGCTACCTCTTTACTCATAGCTATCATAGCAGCATCTGCTTCTACAAAGACAGCACCCTCTGGTACATACCCAAAAGGGTGTCCAAATGCAGTAATATCAAGGTCGTGTTGTGAGAGTTTTGTTGCTACAATCAGATCACCCACTTTTAAACTTGGGCTAATTGCTCCTGCAACACCAGAGAAAAGAAGCTTTTGTGCTCCAAAGTGTTCTATCATTGTCGTAGCTGTAAGTGTTGAAAAAACTTTACCAATCTTCGAGTAAGCTATCACCAACTCTACACCCTTGTAAGTTGCTTCGTAGTACTTGTTTCCAGCATACTCTATTGTTCTATACTCGCCAAGTTTTTCTAAAATTGGTGCTACCTCTTCGGGCATCGCTCCCATAATTGCTATCTTCATATCTTTACCTCAAATGTTTCTATTTTTGTTTTAAATTTTTCTATTTTTTCTACTATATCTCCACTTGCATCGACAACACAACTGCCACCCCAAAAACCAAGACCATCTTCAAAGCCAACACGGTTGACAAAAAGTAGTGTTGCTGTACACTCTTGTGCAACTGTTTTGATAATCTCATACCATTTCTCTTCTATCTCTAAGCCATCATCACTAAAACCACGAGCAGGAGATGCTACAAGAGCTATAATTAAGTCTGGGCTTTGTTCTATTAAATCATGGTGTACATCTTTATGCCATAAATCTTCACACACTACCATTGAGACTCTTTTCTCTCTTACCATAAAGCTCTCAAAAACATTTCCAGCTTCAAAATAACGAGCCTCTTCAAACATTCCGTAGTTTGGCAGATGTACTTTATGATGTTCGCTTACAAAAACACCATCAGCAAAATAAAGAGCAGCATTTCTAAAACTACCCTCCTCCCTCATCGCGCCACCAACTACTATATCTACATCTTTACTCAGCTCTCTTAAAACTTCAAGCTCTTCTATACTCCAAGCATCTTCGCTCAGCTTATCTTGAAGCATATAGCCACTCAAAGAGAGTTCAGGAAAGACAATTAAGTCACTCGAATCTTTATGTTCTTTTATTGTAGTGATGATTGCCTCTAAGTTAGATCTATTTAACTTAGGGGCAATTTGTGCAAGAGTTACTCTCATATTAAGAGCAGATCTCCTCTTTTACTTTCTCTAAAGATGCCATATCAGAGATGTTAACTGTTTTTAGCTCTTTAGCAATTCTACGGTTTAAACCTTTAAGTGTTATCCCATTACCAAACTCAATAGCCATATCAAGTTCAGGAGCCACTGCTAAGATAGACTGTTTGTATTTTACAGGCTTAACAAGTTGGTCTTTTAAAAGTGCTACTGCCTCTTCTTTTGTTGCATACTTCTCAGTCGTTACATTTGAGACAATCGGTGCTGCAAAGCTATCTGAAACCATTTTCTCCATTAACTCTGCTAGAGGTGCTTGTGCTGGTGCTAAAAGCTCACAGTGAGAAGCTACAGACATATCTAAAAGAAGAGCACGTTTTGCACCTGCATCTTTAAAAGTCTGCTCTAAACTTTGTAAATCTGACTTCATACCGGCAACAACAAGTTGTCCATCTTGGTTGTAGTTAGCAGGCCATACTTTTTTACCCTCAGAGAGTGCCTCAGCACACACCTTCTCAACACTTACATCGTCAAGACCAACAAGTACCATCATACCTGCATTTATATCATCACAAGCTGCTTGCATAAGTTTACCACGGTTATGTACAAGCTCTACAGCATCAACATAATCAATAGCTCCACTTGCACAAAGTGCTGAGAACTCACCAAGAGAGTGCCCTAAAAAAAGCTCTGCTTTCACATCTGGACAAGCATCAGAAAAAAGTTTGTATGCTATCATTTGTACTAAAAGAATTGCGGGTTGTGTATAAGCCGTTTGTCCAAGTTTCTCATTCTCTTCAAAAATAAGCTCTTTAAAATCAACACCTATTCGTTCACCAGCTTTTTCAAACATCTCACGAGCCACTTCAGAGTTCTCATAAAAATCTTTCCCCATACCTACTGCCTGGCTACCTTGCCCTGCAAAAATCATTGCTATTTTACTCATACTATTCTCCTTATAAATATTGTTTATTATCTGCTATTTTTTTTCTTAATGTATTTCTATTTAAACCCAACCTATCTGAAAGTTGTAACTGAGATTTGAACTTTTTCAATCCAACTTTAATAAGAGGTGCCTCATAAAGATACAGAAACTTTCTATAGTCACTATTTGATCCAAGTTTATCATAAAGATAATTTCCAATGATGTCCATAAGTTCATTATCTTTTATATCTTGAAGAAGGTAATTAATCATAACCTGGCGTTTAAGAGACTTCGCATTTTGAGAGAGATCTGGCTGAAAGTTATTTTTGTCTAACTCCTGTTCTCCACCAAAAAGCTGTGCTGCTTCTTTAGCAAATAAATTTACTAATAATTCTACATCTTCTGCTCTTTCACTTAGAGGAGGAATGTCGAATTTTACGCTAAATAAATCATCAATAAATTCATTTGAAAAAGATTGTTTGGAAGTTGCGATGACACGCACACTACTCTCTTTAATAGTCTCAATGAGACGTTTTAAGTTAGGAGAGCTGTCTATGTTGGTAATAATAATCTCACTACAACTCTCAAGAGTTACAATAAGTTCATCAAAGTTTGATGCATCTACAGTAGATGCATCGGGTAGCACAAAAGATGCTAAACTCTTTTTGCCCACACCCGTCTCGCCCATAATAAGAGCATTAACGGTAAGTGTTTTTAGAAGAGTTGCTGTTTTAAAAGCTTGATAAGAAGCTTCTGAAGCAGTTATAAAATTAGTGACATCCACAGCCAGTACCGCAGCCTTCACTCTCTTGTTTGTTTTCAGCTGGAACACCAGTCATAGCTTCTTCTGCTGTTGCTTCTCTTACATTGTTTAATGTAACAGTAAACATAAGATCTTTACCTGCTAAAGGGTGGTTAAAGTCAATTTTAACATTCTCTTTACCAATCTCTTTTACAGTAACTTGTGTAGTTCCACCATCTTCGCTTTGACCATAAAGAGTCATTCCCTCTTCTAAATCAATTCCTGCGAATTGGTCAACTGGAACCTCTTGAGTAGCTTCTGGGTTATACTCACCATAAGCATCTGCTGGTTTCACAAGAATATCAGCTTTTTCACCAATGTTCATGTTTTCAAGACCTTTTTCTAAACCAGGAATGATTTGACCTTTACCATACATAAATACTAGTGGTGCTCCACCTACATTACTATCTACTACTTTATCTCCGTCACGTACTTCATACTCAATTGATACTACTTGGTTTGTTTCTATTGCCACGTTATTTCCTTTAAATTATTTTTGCGATTTTAACATAAAAATCTATATTACTGCTGAATATACTTTTTAGCTTCTTGAGCTTCAGCACTATTTGGATACTTTGCTACTATTGCTTCAAAAAAAGCATTTGCATGTTCAGTATCACCAGTTTTCTTCATACTTATTGCACTATGTAACATTAACTTAGGCATATAGGATGCTTTTGAGTACAGAGATGCACTCTTTTTAAAGTAAGAAATTGCATCTGCATAGTTCTTTCTTCTGTAGTTCATCTCACCAATCATATAGTGTGCATAAGCAGGTTTATATTTCTTCTTAATTAAATACTCATAATCTTCAATCGCTTTTGTGTAGTATTTTTTATCAAAATTAGCTTTAGCACGATTATAAACATCTGCTGAACTAATACCTTTATAACGAGAAGGAGCACTTTTTACTGTTTTTCTAGCTTTGAACTCTTTTGCTACGAGAACTTTAAACTCATTAACATCTTGTACTAAAGTATTGAACTCCTCTTTGGAGACATACTTAGCATTAATGCTGTCTATGAGTTGAGACATCTCATTCATAATGACTTTTTGCTGTTCTATTGTACTACTATTGTTCTGGACAATTTCACTTAACCGTTTCTCATACTCACTACGATTACTCGACGCAACACTATTTTTCTCTTCTAGCTTTTTTAATGCTATTTTATTGTTATGAGCTTTTCTACTTAAACTTTCAATAACACTCTGTAAACCATCTATACGTTCTCGTAAAGAGTCCAGTTCGTTCTCTTGATTGTTACTTTTAACAGCAACTTTTTGTAAACGTTTTTTTGTGTCTAAGATTACTTTTTCGTTAGAGGTAAGTCCATATGGAGTTGGGTTAGTAAGGTCACCAGCACCAAACGCAGAAGGTTCGGCACTAAGTAACAGTGTTGGTAGAGCAGTAGAAAGTAAAAGAAGTATCTTACTGCGTTTATTCATAAAGTTAAAAACTTATGGAAGAAGTTTAAAGTCTACACGACGGTTTTTAGCATAACACTCTTGTGTTTTGTCTGTACATACAGGATTTGACTCACCGTAACTTACCATAGAGATACGTGAACCATCAATACCTTGAGCTACAATAGCTTTTTTTACAGCATCTGCACGTTTAAGGCCTAGTGCGAAGTTATACTCATCACTACCCCACTCATCACAGTTACCTTCAAGTTTCACATTGTATTGACTTGCATCAGTCTTACCAAGTTCTGCAGCAGCTTCAACTCTATCTTGCATAGCTGCTTGGATTTCAAATTTATCGAAATCAAAGTAAATTGATGGAAGTTTTTCTTCAATTTCATCCATACTTAAGTGTTTAATGCTGTTTGAAGAAGAGTCAACCATGCTATCTTCAGTTGCTACAGTTTCAGTTTCTACAGCCTCTACTTCTTGTGCTACCGAGTCTTTAGCCTGAGCCGCTTCTGCTTTTGTGTCTTGTGCAGGTTTTGGATCTTCAGAACATCCACTAAAAATTAATAGTGCTGTTACAACACTTGAAAGTACTATGCTTTTCATATCTTGATTTCCTCATATATTTAAAATTGAATTATTATACCAAAAAATTACAAATAATATTAAACAAACAACTTTTTACCAGTCCATAGACTGTACTTTTCCATATTTTAAAGGAAAAAGATAATTTTTGTTATGATTTAAACGAATAATTCCAATGGAACTCTGGTTTTTATAGTTTTTAATAAATAAAATAGCATCACCATCTTTTGAAAATCTAGGAAACTCATTAATTCCCGTAGCTGTAAGACGACGAATAAAATCTGTTTTCATGGAGATTAGGTGTAAGTTAAAAGTATTGTTTTCAAAAGCATTAGAAGTCTCCCTAGCTTTATAAACAATATACTCACCGTTTGAGCTACATGCTGAGTTACTTCTACCATAGTAAACCATCTGCTCAATTTCACCTGTTGTAAGATCTTTTGAGAAAACATTTGGGTAACCAAGACGTGATGAAATAAAAATAATTTTATCTTTTCCCATAAATTGAGCATTAACATCAATACCACCATATGTAGTCTCGCGTTTATAACGTTTTGTCTCAATATTGTAAGTATATATATCTGCTTGACCATGTTTAGCCATAGTTAAAAGAAGTGTCTTTGCATCTGCACTCACATCTGAACATACTAACATTCCATCAGAAGATAAAAGAGAGGTAATCTTTGCATTTTTAATATCTACATGTTTAAGTGTAGGAATTTTTCCATCTAAAGATGTGTAGTAAAAAGCATTTTGTGCATTATTTGCCCATTTTGGAAAGATGTTAAATCCACCTTTTACAATAACATGCTGGTATGAAAGTGAATAGTCTGCAATTACAATTTCACTCTTTCTAGGTGCTACAATGCGAGAAAAAATAACTTTTCTTTTCATCCACTCTACAGATGGTTCACCCATATACTCATTAATATCATAAGCTATGGCATGAGAAACAAACATATAGATGTTTTTACGGCTAACCTTGTAACTTTTTGAAAATGTTTCCACATTTCCTTCTAGAAGTTTCATCTCTACATTTAAAGCACCATTATCATCTTCATACATTTTATAACGAAGAACATACTGCATATCTTTATTCTCAACAAGAACATCTGTGTCATTGTAATGTGTTAGTCTATGGTATCGGTCAACATTAAAAAGACTTATAACATTTAAATCTGCTACAAGTGATTTAAAAAATTGTAACTTAAAAGTATTGTCATAATTTATGGAAGCGTCTTCAACTGCTAAAGATGGCAGAGCATCAACTTTTTTTATAACTTCTATAGTGGCATCACTTGCAAATGTTATAGAAAACATAAGCAATAATGAAAAAATAATTTTCATTACTTACTCCTTGGATATTAAAATTACAGTAGTTCTACTTGAAGTATGCTGAGGGTTCATAGGAAATGTAACACCCATTAAACGCTCTTTCATTTTGTCAACTTCTTCATTTAATGCACTATTTGTTGAGTAGTTTAAAACTCTAAAGTCTAAGACTTTTCCAAAGGCATTAAGTTCAATGACTGTTTTCACACTACTACCAGCGGAGTTCGCTGGTACATGGAAATACTGATAAACAATTGCCTGAATTTTAGCTAAATATTCATTAACCTCTTCTGCAGTTGAACTACTCTCATTTGTTTGTTTAGAATCAACACTTTGGAGTGTTTCAATTTTTTTAGAGAGCGACTCTACACTATTCTTTTTTGTCGTTTTAATCTTCTTTTGTATATCTAAAAGACGACGATTATCTTCAGGTTTAACCTTTGGTTCTTTCTTTTTATGCACAATCTTTTTTGTCCATACATCACTAAATAAATTATTAATGTCTACGTTTTTTTTCTGTTGAACAACTGGCTTTTGTACGACAGCACTCTTTTGCACTTTTCTCTGTTTATGTACCTTTTTTTCAGGAATTTTAATAGAGACAGAGACATAGTTGTCCTTCTGTAATGCAAAACTATTTTTTTTATTTGGTTGAAATAGGAGAATAACAAAAGAGAAAAAGAAGAGAGAAAAAAGTGTAAATGCTAAAAACCCACTTATATAAAAATAGTATTTATTATTATCCATTGGTAGCTAAAGAGACCTCTGCAAATCCAGCTTGTTTCACAGCAGCTAAAATAGACATAACAACTCCATAATCTAAAGTCTTATCTGCACTGATTAAGACAGTAGCCTTCTTGTCAAGCTTTGATGAGTAGAGTAAAAAGTTATCCATAAATGCATTAAGAAGATATGTATCTTTATTTATTTTCACATTTTTGTCTTTATCAATACTAATATGTACAGGTGGAATTTTTGAAAGCTGTTGTGTTGTAGAACCTTGAGGAAGTTGAATATTTTCCTCATAAATTATATTTGGAGCAATTACCATTAAAATAGCTAACAAAACAAGCATGACATCTACTAAGGGAGTAATATTTAACTCTGGTTTATCATCCCAATCGTATATCATAAACTACGCCTTACGAGCTAAAATCGCATCACTTTGCATTTGAAGGTAAGAGATGAGTTCAAATGATTTACGTTTTAAAACCTGATGATATGTATATGCAAAAATTGCAACAAATATACCAGCAGCAGTTGCTACTAATGCATCTGAAACACCACTAGATATAACAGACATACTACCAGTAGCTTGACCTATATGAGTAAAGGTATCTAGAATAGAAACAACAGTACCAAAAAGACCAATAAAAGGTGTTGTGGATGCAAAGATTGAAAGTATAGAGAGACCTTTTGTTGCCTCTTTTGTTGCAGCAAGCATACCAAGTGCTAAAACTTCTTTTGAAATATTATTACTAGTTCTAATAAAATTATTTAAAAAAGAGTTTTCATTTACAGTAGAAGCACCCATTAAAAGTGCTTCTAAGGAGTTACTTTCTCGAGAGAGCCAACTATTAATAGAGAAGTATCTATAAAAGAACACCCAATTAAGTACTATAAAATATATAGCAAGTAGTGCTAATACACCAATAGTAACTGGGTGGCTTTTAAGGTAAAAATCTATTAAATTGTTGAGCATAGTACTATATTAACTTTTGCGCAGCAGATTCAATTTTAGCAGAAACAGATGCTATAGCAGAACTAGAGTCTGCAATATCATTAATAAGTTTCTTCGCCTCTTCAAGAGCTTTAGCAATTTCAGATTCATTATCACCACGAATAGCAGCTGCACCTTCAACTAAGATAATAACTTTTTCTTCATCTACTTGAACAACACCCCAGTTAATAACAATAGTTTCAACTGATTTGTCTTCTTTTTCAACATCAACTACACCACTTGTTAAAAGTGTTGTAAGAGATGCATGCTTTGCTAGTACTCCAAACTCACCCTCTTCACCTGGAAGAACGACACTAACAGCGGGACCATTATAGATCTCACCATTAGGAGTTAGAATTTCAAGTTTAAATGTTTCCATTATTGTCCTTTAATAAGCAAAATGCTTATTTATTTTTCTCATGTTTAGCGATAGCTTCATCCATACTACCAACCATATAGAATGAGTTTTCAGACATATGATCATACTCACCATTTAAGATTCCTTTGAAACCTTTAATAGTGTCTTCAAGTTTAACATATTTACCAGGAGAACCTGTAAATACTTCAGCAACGAAGAATGGTTGAGAAAGGAATTTCTCAATTTTACGAGCACGTTCAACAACATTTTTGTCATCTTCAGAAAGCTCATCCATACCAAGAATCGCAATGATATCTTGAAGATCTTTATATTTTTGAAGTGTTTGTTGTACACCACGTGCTACATTGTAATGCTCTTCACCTAAAATTTGTGGATCAAGTAATCTTGAAGTTGAATCAAGTGGATCAACTGCAGGATAGATACCTTTTTCAGCAATTTTACGGTTAAGTACTGTTGTTGCATCTAAGTGAGCAAAAACAGAAGCTGGAGCCGGGTCAGTTAAATCATCTGCAGGTACGTATACCGCTTGAACTGATGTAATTGAACCAGAGTTAGTTGATGTAATACGATCTTGTAGTGCACCCATTTCACGAGCAAGTGTTGGTTGGTAACCAACTGCTGAAGGGATACGACCAAGAAGTGCAGACATCTCAGAACCTGATTGTGCAAAACGGAAGATATTATCGATGAACATAAGTACATCAAGTTTCTTCTCATCACGGAAATACTCAGCCATTGTAAGACCAGTAAGTGCGATACGGTTACGTGCACCTGGAGGCTCAGACATTTGACCGTAGCACAGTGCAACTTTGTCAAGTACGTTAGAGTCTTTCATTTCGTAGTAAAGGTCATTTCCTTCACGAGTTCTTTCACCAACACCAGCAAAAACAGATAAACCGTCATGACCGTGTGCAACATTGTGAATAAGCTCCATGATGATAACTGTTTTACCAACACCAGCACCACCAAATAGTCCAACTTTACCACCTTTAGCGTAAGGAGCAAGTAAATCAACAACTTTGATACCTGTTTCAAACATTTCAGTAGTAGTAGATTGATCTACTAATGGTGGTGGAGCACGGTGAATTGACCATGTAGGAGCATCTTCAACTTGATCTCCACCATCAATAGTTTCACCAATAACATTGAAGATACGTCCAAGAACTTTCTCTCCAACTGGTACTTTAATAGGAGCACCAGTAGCTGTTGCATCCATACCACGAACTAAACCTTCACTCATATCCATAGCAATAGTTCTTACACGGCCATCACCTAAGTGAGCAGCAACTTCAAGCACTAAACGGTGCTCAGTACCTTCTAAATTAACATTAACTTCGATTGCTTCGTTGATTACCGGAAGATATCCGTCAAAATCAACATCAACAACAGGACCCATTACCTGGCTAATTTTTCCAATCATATTTTTCTCCATTATTTCATAGACTCCACACCACTGATAATTTCTATCAGTTCTGTAGTAATAGCAGCTTGACGCGCTTTATTAAACTCAACATTAAGTGATTTCACCATCTCTTTAGCATTATTAGTTGCTGTATCCATAGCCTGCATACGTGCAGAGTGTTCAGCCGCAACTGAATCTATAAGAGAGTAGTACATGTTATAACTAACATATTTGTTCACTAAAGAATCAAGCATATCTTCTTCATTTTGTGCTTCAACTTCTAACATTGAACTTTCAGCATCTTTACACTCAAAATCAGTTGTATCTACTGGTAATACTTTATTTACATGTAACTCTTGAGTTATCATGTTTTTGTATCCATTATATACAATGTGAAGAGCATCAGTCTTACCATCTTTATAGTCAAGTATAGAAGTTCTAATAAACTCATCAGATCTTTTTTTATCTGGTTTTGAACTTAAATCAGTTACAGCATCAAAGAGCTCAACCTCATTATATTTAAAAAATTCAATACCTTTTTTACCGATACCACGTAAACGTACTTTTACATTTTGGTCTTTATACTCTTTTAAAAGTTTTTTAACAGCTTTAATAGTTTGAATATTAAAACCACCACATAAACCTTTATCAGCAGTTACAAAAACAATGTCAACCATTTTTGGATTTTCAATCTCGTTGAAACAACGATTTTCGATTCCACCAACTTTACTACAGTTAATACGTCCAGCTATTTCGGCAATTACCTGATTCATTTTTTGAGCATAAAGACGTGAGCGTTTTGCAAGCTCTTCTGCACGACGAAGTTTCGCAGTCGAAACTAGCTTCATCGCACGTGTAGTCTTTTGAGTATTTGAAACACTCTTTATCTTTCTTTGAATTTCTTTCAAGTTTGCCATAAAGTTTTCCTTAGTTAGCTACGAAGCTAGCTTTAAACTCTTCAAGTGCTTTCATAAGTAAATCTTTAGTTTCATCATCAACTTTAGAGTTACTTCTGATGTTTTCAAAAATTTGTGGATAAGATGCTTCAATAAATGGATACATTTCTGCTTCGAAACGTACTACATTTGATGCGTCCATATCATCTAAGAAACCTTCATTTCCTGCGAAAATAATTGCAACTTGTTTTTCAGCTGAAAGTGGAGAGAAAGGCCCTTGTTTAAGAACTTCAACCATTCTTTGTCCACGCTCAAGTTGGTTACGAGAAACTTCATCAAGATCAGATGCAAATTGAGCAAATGCTTGAAGTTCACGATACTGTGCAAGGTCAAGACGTAAAGTACCAGCAACTTGCTTAGTAGCTTTAATTTGTGCAGCACCACCAACACGAGAAACAGAAAGACCAACATTAATTGCTGGACGAACACCCGAGTTGAAAAGGTCAGTTTCTAAGAAGATTTGACCATCAGTAATTGAGATAACATTTGTTGGAATATATGCCGCAACATCACCAGCTTGAGTCTCAATAATTGGAAGAGCTGTTAAAGAACCTGCTCCATTTTCATCAGACATTTTCGCAGCACGCTCAAGTAAACGAGAGTGAACATAGAAAACATCCCCTGGGTAAGCTTCACGACCTGGAGGACGACGAAGAATAAGTGACATTTCACGGTAAGCAACTGCATGCTTAGATAAATCATCATATACAATTAAACCATGACGTGCATTATCACGGAAGTATTCTCCCATTGTAACACCAGTGTATGGAGCTAAGAATTGAAGTGCAGCAGCTTCAGCAGCAGTTGCAGATACAATAATAGTATACTCAAGTGCACCATGCTCTTCTAAACGACGAACAATTTGTGCAACAGTTGATTCTTTCTGACCGATTGCTACGTATACACAAACAACACCATTACCCTTTTGGTTAATGATAGCATCTAGTGCAACTGTAGTTTTACCAGTCTGTCTGTCACCAATAATAAGCTCACGTTGACCACGACCAATTGGAACAAGTGCATCAATTGCTTTAATACCAGTAGCTAATGGCTCATGTACAGATTTTCTGTCCATAATTCCAGGTGCTTTCTCTTCTACGAAACGAGTTTCAGTAGTTTCAATTGGACCTTTACCATCAATTGGCTCACCAAGTGCATTTACAACACGACCAAGAAGTGCATCACCAACTGGAACACGTAAAAGTTTTCCAAGACGTTTAATACTCATTCCCTCACGAAGCTCAGTACCAGAACCTAAGATAACAACACCAACGCTGCTCTCTTCAAGGTTCATTACTAAACCTTGTGTTCCATCTTCGAACTCTACCATTTCACCTGCCATAACATTGCTAAGTCCGTAAACTTGTGCAACACCATCAGCATAAGAAACAATTTTACCTGTTTCATTAATATCAACACTTAATTCAAAGTTGTCAATACGTTCTTTAATTATTGAGCTGATTTCATCAGCTTGAATTTTTGCTACCACTATTGTTCTCCTCTTATGAAGTTAAATTGCTTTAATTATATGTTCTATAATTTGACTATCGATTCTATCTTTAGAGAAGTTAATCTCTATACCAAGACCTTCAACTTCTACTTTAATTCCATTAAAATCATTTTGAACAAATGAGAGTGAAATAGTAGAATCAAATTTCTTATTTAAACCATTACCTAATTCAGTTATTACTTTAGAGTCAATATTACTATCACTGTAAATAACTCCATCATAAGTCTTAGTAGAATTTGCTATATTTTTCTTTAATTCCTTAGCTATTGCCGGAATAATTTCAATACGTTTATTTTCAACTAAAAGTTTGATTAGATTATTGACCGTATCTGAATTAGCAGGTTTTACAGCTGCTAAGAGTATATCAGATTTATCCGCTGCATCAACATGCGGATTAATTACAATACTTACAAATTTGTCATCATTAAATGCTTCTGCTAATGCAGAAAACACTTCTGATACATTTTGCATAGATGCTAAATCAGAACCTACATTTAAAGCTTTTATGTATTTTTTTGCAATCAGTTCTTCCATTTAGGCAACCTTTTTCAAAATAACATTAGCCATAGCTTCTTTATCAAAGCTTTCTGAACTTTGAGACAATGTCTCTTTGAGAATATCTTCAACAACACCACGAACCATTTTTCTTTGAGCAAACTCTCTACTAGTAACAGCTTGCTTCGCTAATGTTTCTAAATCAAGTTCACATTGTGCCATGATTGCATCGTTAAGAATTTTATTCTCTTTTTTAGATGATACTGCTAACTCTTCAGCAAATTTTTCTGCATCTGAGATTTTAGCAAGAGCCTCTTTTTTAAGAGAGACAGACTCATCAAGTTTATCTTGAACCTTTTTCAATTCATCAGCAATTGCTTGACTTCTTGATGCAAAGTAGTTCTTTGCAGGCTCCCCAACTAGATACCACACAAGCCCAGCGAATAGTAAGAAGTTTACTGTACGTTGTACAATATCTGTCTCACCATGCCCAGCTTCAGATGCTAATGCATAAGTTGATATCATTAGTAATAGTACTAAAATTCTACTCACATTACACCCTTATATTTGACTAAATTTAGCTTTAACAGCTTCTTTAAACACTGGAACTTGTGACATTAAGTCAGTCGTCAACTCATCTTTAGCTTTAGCAAGGGATTGCTCAAACTCTAAATATTCTTGTGCAAGTTCAGCACGTTTTGCTTCTAACTTGCTCTCAGCTAATTCCTTAGCATTCGCTATAACTTTTTCTCTTAGGGCCGCAGCTTCTAGTTTAGCACTCATAATTATTGATTCAGCTTTTGCATTAAGCTCTGCAATCTCGCTATCATTTGAACCTACTTTGTCTAAGTCCTTCTTGATATCTTCGTCGCGCTTATTCATAAAACTAAATAATGGATTATAAAGCCAACTATTTAGAACGGCTATAAGCGAAACAAATACAACAAATGTAACCAAGAGTAGTATTGGATTTATATCTAACATAGCACCTCCTAAAAGTTGCGAGATTATACTATTATTAAATTGAAAGGATAGTTAAATGAGAGAGAAAATTTGTAAATTTGTAAATTTAGTCACTGATGAGTGACATAAATTTTTCTATTTCTTCTTGTGAGTGAAATTCAAATGTGAGAGATTTTTTGCTATTTTTTGTCTCAAATCCTAGAGTTTTCAACTGAGACTTTAAGAGTTCAAAATCTAATGAAGGCTCAACTTTTTTCTCTTTTTCTGGAGAATTAACAACTTTTTTACCCTTTATCATCGCTTCAACTTCTCTTACGCTAAGTTTCTGACCGATAATTGAGTTAACCATTACCTGTTGCTCTTTGTCATCTAGTCCTACTAAAATTTTAGCATGACCAGCACTTATTTTTTTCTCTAAAAGTGCTTTTTGTGTTTTTGTTGAGAGTTGCAATAATCTTAGAGTATTTGTAATATGTGTTCTACTCTTATGAATCATAGTAGCTAACTCTTCATGTGTCATATCATGAAGTTTTAAGAGTTCTCCATAAGCTTCAGCTAACTCTACTGCGTTTAACTCTTCACGTTGAATATTCTCAATCAGTGCAAATTGACGCATTTTCTGTTCATCACTATTGAGGACAATAGCACGAATCTCTTTCATTTTTGCTAATTTACTAGCACGAAAGCGTCGTTCTCCAGCAATGAGTACATAACCATCAATGTCTTCTGTAACAACAATAGGTTGAAGAAGACCATCATTTTTAATCGACTCTGCAAGTTCTAAAAGTGACTCTTCATGAAAAGTTTTTCTAGGTTGAAAAGGATTAGGACGAATCTCTCTTAAGGGTATTTCTAAGATTTCATCTCTTTGAGAACCTTCATTCTCATAGGCTTCATCTATTTCACCTAACAGAGCATCTAAACCACGACCTAATTTTTGTGTTTTCACTAAAATCTCTCCATAAATACTATTTAATTATAGCTTGTGCTAAATTTTGATAAGCAATTGCACCACTGGACTTTACATCATAAAGAATTGCAGGTTTTCCAAAAGATGGAGACTCTGCTAGTTTTACATTTCGAGGAACAACAATATATTTATCTTTGTCATCTTTAAATAGTTTTCCTTTAAAATGTTGACGAAGATCTGCAAAAACCTGTTTTGAAAGGTTGTTTTGAGAACTAAACATTGTTGGTAAAAAACCTTTAATTGTCAGTTTTGTATTAATGGACTTACGTACCAGTTTTACTGTGTTTAAAAGTTGTGCTAAACCCTCTAGTGCAAAGAATTCACACTGAATAGGAATAATAACAGAGTTTGAAGCTGAGAGTGCATTAATAGTCATAGGGCCAAGTGCTGGTGGTGAGTCTATGATTATGTAATCATAATCCTTCTTCACGTTAGCAATAGCATTTTTAAGAACTAGCTCTCTACCTTTTGCTTTATCTGCATCATAGTACTCTTTCTCTATACCAACTAGACCAATGTTCGATGGTGCTAAATGGAGTGTAGGAAGGTCCGACTTTAAAATGATGTCTTTTAACTTTTTTGTACCAATGAGTACATGGTATATATTAAACTCATAGTCATTACGATGGAACCCCAAAGAGGTTGTCGCATTTGCCTGAGGATCTGAATCTATTAATAGTACTTTTTTTTCTGCTACAGCAAGGGATGCAGCTAAATTTACTGCTGTCGTAGTTTTACCTACACCACCCTTCTGGTTTGCAATTACGATTACTTCACTCATCTTAGACTGTATATCCTCTCGCCGTTTATATTTAAACTTCCATCATCTTCAAGCACTGCTTTACTTAATGAAATTTTCTTCCCATGTATATGTGCAAAAATATTTTGATTAGTCTGGAAGTTTAACTTATATTTGCTAAAAACTTGCTTCCATAAATACTTTTTTTCTATCTTTTTCAAAAATGCATGGAGAATAGCCTTTTTCTCAACAACAATATCTAAACCTGAAAATCCATTTCTAGTTTTTACTAGGTTTAAGCCAACACCACAAATAAGTGTATCACCTACTATATTTGTTATCATCCCTGCTACTTTGTCATTTTCTACATAAATGTCGTTTGGCCACTTAACATAAGCCTTAGAACCAAACTCCTCAAGAACCTCTTTTAAAAGATAGGAGAAGTAAATAGATGCCGACTCCAATTTTAAGTCAGAAGGAAGTGAAGAGATTTTCACCGCAAAGGAGAGAAACAGGTTACCTCTTTGTGAACTCCAAGAGTTATTACGACTACCAACACCCTCTGTCTGTAAATCTGCTACAACTGCTAAAGGCAGAGCAGGCTTCTCTTCTTGTTGTAGTAGTTGTTTTAAATATAGCTGTGTTGAGGGAAGTGTATCAAAGGAGAGAATCTTCAACTGATAATCTCTTCCCGTTAATATAGTCTATAACACTCATCTCTTTTTTCGATGGTGGTTGTAGTCTATAGATTTTTAGAGCACCTTTAGTGCAACCAACAACTATGGAATCTTCATGAATTTCAAGAATTTTTCCCGCTTCATAAAGTGAACACTTATCTAAGAGTTCTATTTTTTTCAACTTCATGCCACTTGCTAAATAAATACCAGGCCAA
>Ga0256843_1001738_pt1 | contig 16718 bp, 9 predicted proteins | sample AlvinellametaG_FD_191572 | JGI IMG/M metagenome (GOLD analysis project Ga0256843, IMG submission 191572) | Pompeii worm associated microbial communities from hydrothermal vent at the East Pacific Rise, Pacific Ocean - Alvinella | ecosystem: Host-associated > Annelida > Integument > Unclassified ... | reverse complement strand
GTAAGAGGAGGACCAACAAAAGTTGATATCGTTTTAGATGATAATGAAATTTTATTCCCATATGCAAATGATGGTGAGATTGATTTTATGCTTTCAGTTGCAGATGTTAGTTATCAACAATTTAAAGATGGTGTAAAACCAGGTGGTAGAATTGTGTATGAACCAAACTTAGTTTATCCAACTGATGAAGATAAAACAAAATGGGAATTATATCCAATTGATGTAATTGCTATTGCAAAAGAAAAAGTTGGTAATGTTATTACTCAATCAGTTGTAGCATTAGCAATCGCTACTGTAATGATGGATATTGATGAAGATTTAGTTTACAATGCTATGATTAATACAGTTCCACCAAAAGCAGTAGAAATCAATAAAAAAGCTTTTGCACTTGGTGTAGAAGCAGCTAAAGAAGCTTTAGCAAAAGGACCAGTAAAAGCTTAATTGCTTTTTTGGTTTTCTTTCCTTTTTCTCAATTATTTCTCTTTTTAATGTTCCAATTATGAACAACTACTCATTTTATTTTATATATTTCATTAAAAAAAATCAAACAGATACTTATTTTGTTATAATAAATCCAAGGGTTGTATGAATTTTTTTTGTTAAAAGGGTATATTATGAATAAGAAGATAAAAATATTTGTTTTTTTTATTATTTTAACATTTATTATAAGTTGCGATAGTAAAGAAAAACAAATCAATTTAGCAGTAAATGAATGGATTGGATATGCTCCGATATTTTATGCTAATGAAAAAGGTTGGTTAAAACAAGATAATATTAGATTAATCCGAACAGTTTCGTTAGGAGAGAGTTTAAATTTGTATAAGAGTGGATTAGTTAATAGTTTAGCAGCTACACAATATGAATATAAAGAGATTAAAAAAGATGTTATACCAGTGATATTATTAGATAAATCATATGGAGGAGATATGCTTTTTTCTAATAAAACTATAGATGAATTAGTGCATACAAAAAAGAAAATAGATGTTTATCTAGAGATAGATTCTGTAAATTATTTATTACTTAAATATTTTATTAAAAAGCATCACATTTCTATAAATAGATTAAATCTAATAAATAAAGACCAACAACAATTATTATTAACTACTTTTGATAAATCAAAACCAATACTTATTATTACATATGCTCCATATAATATTCAATATTTAAAAAAAGGTTTTCATGTTATAGCATCAACAAAAACAGATAAAACATTATTAGTAATAGATGCTATTTTTACAGATAAAAATAATTTTTCAAAAAATAGATTTATTCTTTTAAAAAAATATATTGACCAAGCAATAAATGATATTAAAAATGACCCTAAAAAAGCATATTTAGTTATACAAAAATATTTCCCAGATTATTCATATAAAGATTTTAAAGAGGGATTAAAAAACATTAAATGGATTAATAATCCAAATCAAAAATTAAAACAAGAATTAATAGATATAGACTTTTATACAAAAGGATTAGTAAAATGAAGATTAAATATTTTTTATTTATTTTGAATATTTCTATTATATTAATACTAACTATTTTTCTATATTATATTTATTCAGCACAAAAAGAAAAATTAATAGATGTGACTATTAATAATATTAAGCAAGATTTATTAGAAAGTAAATATATTGCAAAAAAATATTTAGACAAAAAAAATACTATTATTAATTTAAGACAATTATTTGATAGAAAAATTGCTAAAAATGAATTAATTAAAGGCTTTATTTTAGCAAAAGACAATAAAGTTTTAGTGATTTCTGGAGATGTAGATTTAAAGATACCATCAGAAGATTTAGTAAAACATAATATTAGTAATATAACTCTAAATGATTTATTTGATAAAAAAGCATTTTTTATTCCTATTAAATTGTATGAGCAATCTTTTCAAACATATGATATATATATCTTTTTAGACCAAGAAAAATTAAAAGAGATTTTAAATGATTTAAAAATACAATATATACTTATGTATTTTGTAATTATAAGTATTATCTTTGTGGTATTTAATTTTTTAATTCAAAAGTACATAATAAATCCTTTAATGAATATTAAAGAATATGCACAACAAAAAAAATATGAACCTAAACATATTTTTATTAAAGAACTAAATGAAATTAAAAATGCTTTGCATATTAGTTTTAAAAAATTAGAAGATACTATAGAAAATTTATATCAGAGTAGTATTACTGATCCTTTGACTCGTACGGGTAATAAAAACTTTTTGAGAAAAGAGATTCAAAAATTAATTGAAAAAAATAATGAAAAGTTTTGTGTTGTTTTTATAGATTTAGATCATTTTAAAGAAATAAATGATTTTTTTGGACATAGTATAGGAGATGAATTAATAATTCAAGTTTCTAAAAGTTTAAAACAATTTATGAAAAAAGATGAAATTTTAACTAGAATAGGTGGAGATGAGTTTATTTTAGTTTTAAGAGAATGTGATGATATTAAAAAAGTTGAATATAGACTTTATAATTTAGTAAATTATTTAGAACAAAAATGGATTATTAGAAATCAAGAAATTTCAACATCAGCTAGTATAGGAGCAGTTATTTATCCTGATGATGGTATTACTTTTGATGAATTGTTAAAAAATTCAGATATTGCTATGTATGAAGCTAAAAAAAGAGGAAGAAATCAATTTGTTTTATTTGATAAAAATGTAAGAGATGAAATAAATGAAGTATTTATTATTAAAAATAAACTACAAAAAGCTATTGAAAATAAAGAATTTGAGTTATATTATCAACCAAAAGTAGATAAAGAAGGAAAAGTAGTTGCTTGTGAAGCGTTAATTAGATGGAATAGTGATGATGGTATTGTTAGTCCTGCTTTATTTATTCCGATTGCAGAAAAGAGTGGAGTAATATATGAAATAGGGAAGTGGGTTATTGAAGAGGTTATGAAAACAATAAAAAATTGGGAAAAAGATAAATATTTATCAAATTTATCTATTGCATTTAATGTATCTATAAATCAGATAAAACAAGAAGGTTTTTTACATGATTTAAAAAATTTATTAGATATATTTAAACCAGATATTAGAAAGTTAGATATGGAAATAACAGAGTCTATTGTTATTGATAATAAAGAAAGAGCATTACATATTTTTGATTTAATTCATAAATTAGGATTTAAAATAAATTTAGATGATTTTGGTACAGGATATTCTTCTTTATCAGTTTTAAGAGATTTCAAAATAGATGTATTAAAAATAGATAAATCATTTGTAGATGAAATTTTAACAGATAGTGGTAGAGTATATGTGAAAACTATTATTGATATGGCTACTAATTTACATATCAAAACTGTTGCTGAGGGTGTAGAAAGTAAAGAACAATTTGAAATTCTAAAAGAGTTGGGTACAAACTATTATCAAGGATATTATTTTTCTAAACCTTTGAAATTAAAAGAATTTGAAAAATATGCAAGAAATAATTTAAAAACAAACAAATAAAGAATTATTTGTTTGTACATTTAGGTGCTTGTTTTGCTTGTTGATAGATATTTTTAATAATACGAGAATTGTTTATTTTTTTCATTAAAATATAAGATAATCTAGGTGTTTTTGGTGTATTACATAACATTGCTCTGAATGTATAATATAAAGCTTTTTTAGGGTTTGTATTTTGTATATTTTTTGCTTTTAGTAACAATAGATATCCATAATTTGTATCATCACCATTTGTATGAATTTTTTTACCAGTGATTAAATATGTTAAATAAATAGCCTTTGGATTAGTGTTGTAATTAGGTATTTCTTTTAATGTTTGTAGAGCTAATTGTTTTTTGTTTATACTTAGATAAAATCTAGCTAAGTTTACTCTAGCATCTTTTAAATTTGCTTTAATTGCTTCTTTGTATAATTCTATTATTTTATTTGTATATTTGTTATTTATATTAATTTTTTTATATAGATTTATTAAAGAGTATAATACTGGATTATATCCTTCTTTTAATGCTTTTTGATAATACTCGATAGCTTTTTTAGGTTTAAAATCTACATAATATCCATTGGCATAGATGTTTCCTAATACCAAATAAGAATATAGGTCATTATGATTTAAAAAATAATCGATTGCTTTTTTATAATCACCAGGAATATATCTTTCTAATATATTGGAATAATATAATCTAATTCCTTCTTGATTACCTTTGTTTTTTAGTTTATTTAACCACATAAGCATTTTATTATATTTACATTTTGTTTTATAAAGTTGAACTATATTTAATTGCGCTTTATCATTATTCATTTGAGCATAATAATAGTTAATTGTAATGTATTTTTCAGTTTCGTTGTGAGTGTTATAAAAATTAGCTATTTTTAAGTCTTCACTTGGGATATAAAATGGTTTAGTTTCTAATTCACATGCTTTTTTATAATAATTAAAACTATTTTCTTTTGGAGTAAAAATATTTTTAGAATATAAACTACCTAAATAATTTAAAGCTAAAATATTATTTTGATTTGCATAATATTTTAAAGTTTTTTTATTTGTTGGAATATTTTTATTTAAAATTATTTGTTGATAAGCATTTTCTATTATTGCTGGTACAAATTTTATTTTTACTAAATAGTTTAAATAAGAATAATTGATTTTATTATTAAATTGTTTATCATATTGATATAAAAGCCAATAAGCTTGAGGTTTATTGATATTAGTATACCAAGTGTATATATTTTTTGCTTTAAGACATTGATTTGTTGAACATATATATTTTTTATATATAGAAGCTAAGATAAGTTTTGCTTCATTGTCTTTTTGAGATTTTAGATATGTGATAGTATTATTTAAATCAAAACCACTATATGTGTGTTTTTTGTTTAATTGAAATGTATTATCTTTGATATCTAATCTAATTAATTTATATAATGCTTTTTCATTACCTAATTTATAAGATATTTTGTAGGCATTTACAATATTGTTTGTTGTAAATAGATTATTATATTTATAAATAGTTAGTTTTTTTACAAAAAACTGTTTTGGAGTAGAAAAAGTTGTAGAAATACAATTTTTATTTAATGATTGTTCTGTATTTATCATTTCATCATATAAATAATTACCAATATAAAATGCAGCATTTGCATCTGTATATGTTAATTTTTTTAGTATATTATAACCTTTTGTTTTGTTTGTATCTGATTTAATAAGATATATACCTAAAATAACTCCAGCAGGATAATAATCTAATTTATATGCTTTTTGAAGATAGTTAATGGCTTTGTTTTGGTTATAAAAAGGTGATTGTTTTAAATAAAATTTTCCAAGATTAGTTAATAATTTAGGATTTTGTTTTGATTTAGCAAATTTATCTAATTTATCTAAATATTGTTTTTGAAGTTTAAATGTAGGTAATGCTTCTATTGAAATAATATAATTTTTAAAATCATCTTCTCTATATTTATCAAAAGATATTTTATTATACCAATCTAATGCTTTTTTATAATTTCTTTCTCTAAAATAAGAATCAGCAATAAATAATGCAGCATCTTTATATCCATTTTTATATGCCAATAAACCATATTTTCTTTCTATATTAGCTGGTTTTTTAACTTTGTTTAAATAAATTAATTTAGAAATTTTATATGCACTATCAGGAAAACCTCTTTTTGCAAATGCATAATATTCCTCATATGCTTTTTCGTAGTTTTTATTTTTATAATATAGATTTCCTAAATTTTTGTTAGCACAACCTATGAAAAATATATTTATAAAAATAATACTACTTATTATAATTCTCATCATCACTCCTATTTCCAATAATGTCTATAGTTTATAAATAATCTATAAGCATTTTTATTTTTTAAATAATTATATGCATCTCCACCTAAGAAAATACCACCACCAATTTTTAATTTATTGTATTTATTTGTTGTTAGATATTGATATACACAATCCAATTCATTACCTAAATTTGTGTTTTTTCCATTTGATGAATATACATATTTATCGTTATATATTGTTTTAGTTTTTTTATTTTGTGAATAATTATGTAAAGAAGTAATAAAACTACTCATAGGGTCTAAATAATATATTCCATATAAAGATATAATATTTATATTTTGTAATGTAGGATTAAATACATTTCCATAATATTTAAAATTAAAATTATTAACTAAATAACTTGAATAGTTAGTTGCTATATAAGGTTGAGTAAAGTTTTTACTTGCATAAGCAAAACTACCTGCAATATCCAAATTATTTGAATAAGGTATTTTTAATCCTATATCTAATCCTAAACCATTTTGGTGATTTTTAATATTATTATAATAGATATCACCATTATTTAAAGAAAGATTTAACCAATATAATTTATCAGTTTTTATATTACTATCAAATCCAATAAAAGATATTTTTCTATGTGTACTAGAATCTGGTTTTGAATCTTCATATATATAATAACCACCTACATTTTTTCTGTATAAATATTCATAATTAACATGAAAAATTAAAAATTTTGAATTTTTTAATTTGTCTTTTGGACTATTATTATCAGTAATTGTTTCATCATTTAATCTAGTTGCTAAAATCAACTGGTATGTTAATAAATTGTTTTCATTGAACAATTTAATTTCATCTAGAGGAGCATCATACCACCATGACCTAAAATCTTTTGTTTTTTTTCTACCTATTAAAATATTTGCATTATTATTTAATAAACAATAACTTCTAATATATAACTCATTAATGTCAAAATATATTTTACTAGAACTACTGCTATTTATTTGATTTCTAGCAAAAATAATTCTATCATCAGTAAAAAATTTCCAGTTATTTAGAAAATATTTTTTATAAGTAAATCCAATTTTTGCATTTTCATCATTACCAGAAATATTTTTAGTTTGTTTTTGTTTTTGATATACATTTCCATATAAATCAAAATAAAACATATAATCAGATAAAGCTGGCTTACATATATTATTAGAAGTAGAACTATTTGTATCGTTTACTTCTTTTGTTTGATTGTTTTGATTGATAGATGTATTATTAAAAACATACTTTTTTATAGTAATATTTATATCATTTAAAACTTGTGTTTTATTTATTTCCCAAGAATTTTTGTTTTTTTCTTTACATCCACATTCTGTTTTACATTTAATTAGTAAATTATTTTTTACATTAGGATTAGTTTTTTTAGATGATGTTATATTGATATTATTGTTAATATTTTTAGATGAAAAAATCACTTTTCCTAATTTTGGATTGTATTTTATTATTAATGGGTATTTATAATATTTTTTTACTTTAGGTAAAAATGCTTTAGCTAAATTATATGTTTTAAAGGGTTCTATTTTGTATTCTACAAATTTACTATATTGTTTCACAACTCCATTTGGAAATCTTTTAATAAAATTATAAGCAGTTTTATAATTGTATTCTTTAGTACTAAAAGCAATTATAGAATATTGTTTAGCATAAATAAAAGAAATAAATGTTAATAATATAATTAGTAACTTTTTCATTGATTCTCCATTAATTTAAGTAATTGTTTTTTTGTGATTTTTTTTATTCTATATTGGTTAATTTTATTTAAATAAGAATCGAAATATGGTGAAATTGATTTTATAATATTTTTATGTTCTTTTGTATAATAGTTTTGTAAACTATCTTGGATTCTTTTTTGTCTTAGAGATATTAATTTACATGCTTGGTTTTCTTTTATTATTTCGTTGTCTTTTAATAATTTTCTATAATAAGCTTTTTTAGGTTCATTTGCTTTATGGAAAATATAATTGATACTTTTTAATGTAAGAGGTGTAAAGATTGTGAAGTTTTCTTCAGCTAAATTACAATATGTATAATAATCTTTTATATTAGAATGTTTAAAGTTATATTCAAATACTTTTAAAGTAGATTCAATTTTTGCTTTTTTTCTTTCTGTTATGTTACATGCAGACATATATTTTTTGTCTATTAATTGATAATTTTTTAATCTATTTATTGCTTTTTCAAATGCTTTATTAATATCTTCTTTTGTTACAGGAGAGATATATATTATTTGAGAAAGGTCTAATTTTGCATTTTTATTACCAAAAATTACACTTTGGGCTAAGTAACTTAAAGCATCGATATGGTCTTCTTTTGTTTTTGCTTGAGATAATTTATAAAAAGCAAAAGACAACATATCATTTTTATTTAGAGAAGATACACCTCTTACATAAGAGTTTAATGCTAAATTATAATCATGTAATTTATCTATAAATATTTTAGATAAAATATCTGAAATAAAATTATTTTGACATGATGCATCAAGGAAAATTTTTATAGTAGTTTTTATTGTTGAAAAATTCATTTTTATTAAATCACTACTTATTTTTCTAAATGGTTTTCCTATACCATATAGTTTAAAAGTACCATTGTTTTTTTGAATTTTATCTAAAAATGGATTTAAATCACCTGCATAGTTTGAAGAGTATTTGTTTGATAATTTATTTTGTTTTAGATAAACAGCTGCATTGTTTTTTACTGTAATATTACTTAAATAATTGTTTTTTAAATTGTTTTTTTCTACTACAGCTGAAGTGGCTTTGTGATAAGGGTCTCTATTAAAATTTCTATATACAGTATCATCTATGTTTTTTGTGATTATCTCAATTCCATTTTTTGCATTATTTGAAATAATATTGTTTTTAATACTATTTCTTAATGAGTTTCTTATAATTACACCATCTAGTTTGTTACCAATTAAAATATTTTTTGAAATTAGATTATTATCACTTTCTTGGATTGATATTCCCATATAACCATTTAATACAGATAAATTATCATAAATTAAATTGTTATTAGAAAGTCTATCTAACATAATTCCTGCAGAATGGTTATTAAAAGATATGTTTTGAGCAATAATTGTATGGTCTACTTGTCTTGATATTACAATACCATGGGCATGATTTGCTTTTGCAGTAATATTTCTTGCTATTATTAGATGTTCAGAATAATCATGTGGATCTATATTATAGATTAGATTATCATACATTACATTACCTATTAAAGCAGTGTGTTTTATTTCTGAACAATAAAATCCCATCATATTATGATACATTGTATTACCGATTAATATACCTTTTGGCCATTCTCTATGACTTAGATAAGAAAATAGATTATATTGATTAAGAATTAATAATTTAGGAAATCTAAATAAAGATACTCCAAAAGTTGCTGAAGTTGAGTGAAATCCTAATCCTCTAAAACTATTATTAATAAAATAAGTTTTTGAATTACTCAATCCTATAAAATAAGGTCTTGGCTTTTGTTTTCCGATTAGTAATAATTCTTCTTCTGGTATATGTTCTCTTTTATCATAACTATTATTTGATAAATTCCATGTTATAAACTTTGAATTTTTTGCATATAAATCACCATGATAAGCTATAAAGACTGGTTTTGGAGTTGTGTCTAGTAAAATAGTTTTATTTTTTATTACTAGTTTTGCTGTTGGTGATATATATATTGCTGTTTTTAATATATATTTATGATTATTTATTTTTTGGATAATATTTGAATTATTTATTTTTTTGTATAAATAATCTATAGAATATACACCATTATATAAAATCATTATTTTTGTAGATAAATGATGTTTTTTATAATATTTATAAAATGCATAAGAGTTTACAGTGGGTAGAAAAGTTATTTTATTTAACTCTTTAAATGTTATACCATCTCCATAAAATTTTTTTGGAAATTTTTTTAAAATTTTATTTGGTTGGTAAGGTTTTAATAATTTATCTATATTGATTGTTTTAATATTTGAATTATTAGGAAAAATAATATATTTGTCATCTAAAGAAACTTTGTGTTTTATTATTTTTGGGTTTTTAAAATTAAATTTTAAATGGTGTAGAGTATAGTTTGCTTCTTTATAAGTTTTATAACATCCAACATAAGATAAATTGTTGTCCCACATTATAGTTTTATCTAATAGAGTACATTTTGATTGTCTATAACTATATAAATCTAAAAAGTTATAAGGATAAACAGGAGTAAAAGTTCCTGTTTGTGTTAGAATAGAATAGCAACTCCCAGCATATAATATAATATTACTTATAAATATGAATAAAAGTTTTTTCATTTTTCTTCTTTACATCTGATAATGAAAGCATCTTTATAATATTTTTTTACTTGATTGTCTAAAGCACTTTTTACATCATTGTAAGTGTTGTAATAAGATAGTTTTATCTCATAAATATTTCCTACTTTTACAACTTTTGCTTTATTGAATTTACTTAAAAATTCTTTACTTTTAGGCCCTTCAAATTGTTTAGTTGATGATGCTGCTATGATACAATATTTTTTTTCATTTGTTTTTACAACTGGAATATTTTTCTCATCATTTTCTACATTAGTTTTATTTATATCAGTTTCTTCTACAATAGGAATATTTGTATTAGTTATATTTTCTGTAGAAGTGTTTTTTTCTGTAATTATTGTTTGATTTTCTTCTATAGTAATAGAATTGTTTGTAATATTATTATCAGTTGTATTTTTTTCTACCATTAATTCAGTTTCATTTGTTTCATTTATTTCATTTTGTATTTGAGTAGTTTGATTTTTTTCTACTGTTTCATTTTTTTCTTCTTTTGTACTATTGTTTTCAATTGAATACCAATCATATTTATTTAAAAGAGTATCTATTGTTACACTAGCACTTGTTCCTAATAAGTTTTTAGGTACTTTATAGTTTAAAGGTTTTAAAATAACTTTGTCATAATTTCTAGCTTGGTTATAAACATTTTCTAATGGTCTAGAGTGTTGTTCTAATACATTATATGGGAAAGTTATATTTGTGATTTTTGCATAAAAGTTTTCTCCATTTGGTAGAGTTACTTTAGCAATATCTCCAATTTTTACTTTGATCATATCTTTGTGTAAAATAGATGCTTTAATATATACACTATAATTCTTATCTAATACAGCAAAAACAGGCTCACCTACATTTCTAAAATCACCATTGTGAATAATTGTTTTATAAATAATACCATCTAAAGGAGATTTTACAATTTTAACACCACCATACATTAAATGAGCATACATTAAAGGTTCACTTACGTTTATTTCATCATTTGGTTTAAAATTTTTTGCAAATTCTATATATGATGGAGATGGTGCTCTGATTATTGTGATGTTTGTATCAAAAAATGCATTTTCACTTTTTATAATATATATTCTTTTGTACATTACATATAATAAAAAGCAGATTAAAAATAATATAAAAGTCCATAATAATAATAAAACTAAAATAGGCTTTTTCTTATCTACTTTTTCTTTTTTTTCTTTTTTTTGTGAGAAGTTAGCACGAGTTACAGCATGAATAATATCATCCTCTGTGATAATGTCTCCAGCTAAATAAGCTGATATAATTTGATTTAAAATAGAAATTTGTTGAGGAGTTAATTCTGTAAATCTTGCACCAACAACGTTATTTGGTCTTTTTGTTACAAATTCTAAATTTAGATTATCAATCACTGTTTCAAAATCATCAAATTTAAAAATCATCTTTGCAACTGCATGTCTTTTTTCATACAATTCTTCAGGGATATCTTCTATTCCTGCTCCTGAAACAGACCAATCAAATACTTTATATTTTTTACCTTCTATTTCTATAGTAGCAGGTATTTTGTACCTTGCATGTTGTCTTGTTAGTTCTGCTTCATGAACTATTTGTGTAGATTTATCTGATTTTTTTTCTTCCATATGTACTCCTATTTATTAATTAAATATTTAGATTTAAATAACCCCAAAGGTCATCAAAGTTTATATTTTGAACAAGGAAATTAATAATGATAATAAAGATTAATAATTCTAATAACAACATACTATTAGAACTTACTCTTTGATACCATGCTAAAAATCTACTCCCTGCTGCTAATTTAGTTTTTTGTCTTGTCCATGATTGTTTATATAAATGATTCCATATATATATTTTTACAAAAGAACCAACAATTTGGTTGTAATATAGGAAAAATGGCCAACTTGGTAAAATATCTTCTCTAGATGTTCTATAGGCAAATGTCATTAATAGTCTACTTAACATTACCCACCATAAATATGACATAAAAATATAAGCACCCCAATGAAGAGCACCAAAAAAAGCGATTAATAATCCAAACGGAGATGTCCACATAGTAAATCTTTGATCCCATAAAGCATACCAAGGATAATTACCTATTACATCTCTAGGGATTTTTAAAGCCCTTTCATTAGTTCTGTATTGATTACCAAACCATCTTTGCATAAGCATTACAGAACCTATAAAATAGTTTCTATGTGGGATTTCTTCGATAGTTTCAACTACGACATCTGGTACATATAACATATCCCAACCATCTCTCATTACATGATACCAACTTGATTTATCATCACCTGTTAAGAATTTAAATTTACCTAATCTCCAGTGATTAATAAAGTCTGCTTGAACAGTTTCAATAAAATTTCTATCTGCAACAATATTTGCTCTCATCATAGACATTCTACCTGTTAAAGTAAGTACTTTATTAGATAATGCCATAGAACTCATACTCACATTTCTTTGAGCAAATCTCAGTCTATACCATCTTCTATAAATATTTGTAATTTTATCTTTACCTTCTAGTTTTGCATCTTCATCTGTCGTTAAAGCTCCTAGATTATCATTAATTCCAAATAATCTAGCAGATTTTCTTAATAAACCTTCTTCTAAAATAGAGTCACCATCAATAACGGCAACAACTGATTTAAAAAGATTTACTGGTGAATTTGCTACTACTCTAAATCCAACGGCAAGACCATCTCTTTTTCCAGTACCTTTAATTCTTGTAATTACTAATTTAACTCTTTGTGGTGGATTCATTTCTAAGAAGATTTTTCTTACTAATCTTTCTTCTGACATTTCAACAATAGAAGCAATCATAGTGATATTATAACCACTATTAATTGCTTCTTTAATTGCTGCTCTATATACTTCTACTGATACACTTGTACCAATTCTGAAAGTAGTAATTAACATAAATAAATGTTCAGGATCTGCTTCTTCTCCTGCTTCTTGTTCTTTTTTTCTAATTTTTTTGAAAGTTATTTTTCTGTAAATTAGTGAACGAGTGATATTCATGAAGAACCATGAATATCTCCAAATACCTATTATTCCTAAAAAGAATATTAGTGATTTTGCATAAGGATTGAATTCTTTGAAAGGTATTAAAAAACCAAAAATAATTAATGCTAATATATATATTAAAAAAAACAAAAATGTTTTCAATTTTTATACCTCCTTTGTATCTTTCAAACCTTAATGCATTCATAATTAAACTATTCTAAAATAGTTATCGTGTGATATTTTATCTTCTATTGCTGCTACGTCGATAATTTTTTTATTTGGATATTTTTCAGCTAATCCTTTAAATTCTTTAGAATTATTCCCAATTATAATGACATTAGATTGACTAATTGTTGTGTCAAAATCATCAGTTAGTCTTTCATTGATATGATGAAGCTCAGTTTCTAGGAATTCTTTAGCTGCTCCTTCTTCTCTAGCTTTTACAACATTTTTGTCAAAAATTGTTAAATCATAACCTTTTCCAATTAAAATTTCAGCTAATTCTAAGATTGGTGATTCTCTTAAATCATCAGTTCCAGCTTTGAAACTAAGTCCTAAGATAGCTACTTTTTTGTCTCTTAGAGGTTCAATAAAGTGTTTAAATACTCTTTTGATTTGATATTCATTACTTTCCATTAAAGAATTTAATAGAGGAGTTTTTTCATTTACTTCTTTTGCTTTATAAGTGATTGCTTTTACATCTTTTGGTAAACAACTACCACCAAATGCAAATCCAGGAATTAAATAGTAAGGTGAAATATTTAATTTTCTATCTGATACGAAAATATTCATTACTTTGTGAGAGTCGATTTTTAATCTAGAACAAATCATACCAATTTCATTTCCAAAAGTTACTTTTACAGCATGCCAAGAGTTGTCTGCATATTTTACCATTTCAGCAACTTTGATTTCTGTTTTAAATAAAGGTGCTTCATTTGAGTCTATGAAAGAATATAATTTTTCTAATGTTTCAGCAGTTTTTTCATCACTAGCACCAATAACAGTTTTTGGTGGATTATAGAAATCCCAAATAGCTGTACTTTCTCTTAAAAATTCTGGATTTGAAGCATAACCAAAATCAACACCTAATTTTTTGTTAGAATATTTTTCTATAATAGGAATTACTACATCTTCAGCTGTTCCAGGTAATACTGTACTTCTCATTACAATAATATGGAAGTCTTTTTTATTTTTTAATACTTCTCCTATTGATTGAGCAGCAGTTTTAATGTATTTTAAATCAATATTTCCATTTTCATTTGAAGGTGTTCCAACTGCAATAAAAGTAATATCACTATTTTCAATAGCTTCTTTTAAATCTAAAGTAGCTCTTAATCTACCTTCTTTTACATTTTTTTCGATTAATGTATCTAAGTCTTTTTCTATAATAGGTGATTTTCCTTGATTGATTAAATCAATTTTTACTTGTTCAACATCTACACCAATAACATTGTGTCCTTCGTTTGATAACGCAGCACTACATACAGCTCCAACATACCCTAAACCTACGATTGAAATTCTCATTTTTTACTCCTTTATGATTAATTTCTTAAATAAGACTTTTGAACAGCCTTTATCTTGTAAGTAAACACCAACTTTGAAATAATTTTGATATTTATCCCAATAATTGACATTTTTATTTACTTTTAATTTTTGATTTACATATACTTTTAATATGTTATTTAAAACACTAATTTTAACATTAAAAAAGTCTTTTTGTGCTTTTCCTAAGTCAATTTTTTGATAATTTTTTTCTAAAAGATTATCATCTAGTCTAATTACAGCCCATAAATGCCCTTTTAGTCTGTGTAATGTTTTATACCAAACTATTCTTAATAATGGTTTATTTATAGTTGGCTGATTTTTTAATGTACTATCTGCATGAATTTGAAGAAATGTAAATTCTCTTGTTTGATTAAGAGGAAATATTTTTAATTCAGCATCTAATATTTTTTCTTTATTTGTATTTGTTTTCCAGTCTTTTTGAAATCTAAGTTCACTTCTGTTATGATTTCCACACATAAAAAACACCATATAATCATTGTCTTGTAAATAAAAATATTTATTTGAATAATATTCAAAATCTCCATATTTTCTACTATAAAGACTATTATAATGACTATTTGGTGCTTGTAATTTAGAGATATCTAATACATCTTTAAATTTGTCCAAAGAATATGGAGCATCATGCCCAAACAAAAAAGAAAACAGAAAAAAGAAAATAAATATTTTTTTATTTTCTATCATAGTCATCTTCTACTCTGATAATATCATCTTCACTTAGGTATTCTCCTACTTGAACTTCTATTATCTCTAATGGTATTTTTCCTGGATTTGAAAGCCTATGAAGTTCTCCAATTTTAATATATGTAGATTCATTAGGTCTTAAGATAAAAGTATCTTCTCCTTTTGTAACTTCAGCTATTCCACTTACTACTACCCAATGTTCACTTCTATGAAAATGTTTTTGTAGTGATAATCTTTTTCCTGGATTTACCTCGATTATTTTTACTTTGAAGTTTGGAGCATCTTCTAGATTGATATATTTACCCCATGGTTTATATACACTTCTTCCATATTTTACAATTTCTGGATTTTTTTCTTTTAAGATATTTACAATATTTTTAATATCTTGTCCATCACCTCTTCTTGTAATTAATAGTGCTGTTGGTGTGTCTACAATAATCATATCTTGAATATTATTGATAGCTATTTGTTTTTTATATCTACCAAATACCAAGTTGTTTTTTGAATTTATTGATAAAAGTTTGTCATTTTCAGTATTTCCATCTTTGTCCTTTGGAAATACATCATATAATGAATCAAAATCACCTACATCTTTCCAATCTATATCTGATTTTATCATTTTAATTTTTTTACTGTATTCCATAACAGCATAATCAATACTTTCATCTCTAATTTGAAGCATCTCTTCTTTATTGATTCTAATATAACCATTTCTTTGAGCATTATCAAATGCTTTTTTTGCATCTTCATAAATGTCTGGAGAATGTTTTTTTAGTTCGTTTAAATACACTCCTGCTTTAAACATAAACATACCACTATTCCAAAAATAGTTTCCTTTTTTGATGTATTTTTCAGCAGTAGTAGAATCTGGCTTTTCTTTAAATGATTTTACTATGCAAATATCATCTTTGCACGATTCTATTTCAATATATCCATATCCTGTTTTAGGTGCTGTAGGTGTGATCCCAAATGTTACAAGATTATCATCTATAGCAGATTGAAGAGCTTTTTTAACAACTTTATTGTATGCTTTATTGTCTTCTATTAGATGATCAGAAGGAGTTACAAAGATTATTTCTTCTTTATTTACACTAAAAGCAGCTAATGCAATAGAAGCAGCTGTATTTCTACCTACTGGTTCTAAAATAGAAGTATAATTTTCAACACCTATCTCTTTTACTTGGTCTACAGTCATAAAATATTGAGTTTCGTTAGAAACAAAAATAAAATCTTCACTATAATTTTTGTTTCTTTTAACTGTTAACTGAAATAGAGAATTACCATCAAACATTTTTAAAAATTGTTTTGGCAAATTTTCTCTACTTACAGGCCATAGTCTACTACCACTCCCGCCACATAAAATTACATTTGTCATGTTATCCCTTTTTTTGTAA
>Ga0256843_1001737_pt1 | contig 16726 bp, 15 predicted proteins | sample AlvinellametaG_FD_191572 | JGI IMG/M metagenome (GOLD analysis project Ga0256843, IMG submission 191572) | Pompeii worm associated microbial communities from hydrothermal vent at the East Pacific Rise, Pacific Ocean - Alvinella | ecosystem: Host-associated > Annelida > Integument > Unclassified ... | reverse complement strand
TTACATCTTCACTACTCAAATTTTTTCTTCGAATTTACCATACTTTATTTTATAATAAGTATTTATTCAAACCATAGCTGCATTATCCATACAATATAAATTTTTAACTGGATAAATAAATTTTAACCTTTCTTTTTTTGCTAACTTATCTATCTCATTTTTTAATTTATTATTAGCACTTACTCATCAAGCTAACATAACTGTTTTTACTCTTTTTTGTCTTGCTGCTTCTACTATTTTCCAAGCCATTACTTCAGTAACAGCATTTTCAAACTCAAAACTTATTTCTTTTTTATCTTCTAAAGTCAATTCTCATTTTTCTTTTATTCTTTTATCTACTTCCCTTTTTACACTAGATTTTAAACCTGAAAAACTAAAATTAAATTCTCTTTTTACAAGCCATACTCTTGGAAAAAGTCATGTTGATTTTCATCATTCAGCTTCATATTCTGTTGCTAATCTAGAAATAACTGGTCCTCCTGGGTATTCTAGTCACATCATTTTTGCTGCCTTATCAAAGGCCTCTCCTCCAGCATCATCTCATGTGCTACCAAGCTTTTCTATATCAAACATAGATTTCATAAAATAAATATCATTATGTCCTCATGAAACTGTTAAACATACAAGTGGAAACTCTATATCTTTTTCTTCTCTTTCTAAAAAATTAGAAAAAATATGTGCTTCAATATGATTAATAGGAATTATTTTTTTCTCTAAAACTGTAGAAATTGCTCAAGCTACAGTCGTTCATGTAAGAAGTGATGGCAATAAACCAGGATTTGTTGTAACTCAAATATAATCAATATCTTCCAAAGTTAATTTAGCCTCATTTAAAACATTTGTAAGTACATTAAAAATATTGTTAGCATGTTCTCTTGCTGCAACTTCAGGTACTACTCATCATGTTTTATTATGAATACAAATCTGACTATCAGTATCCATTGCTATTAATTTTTTATTTTTAAAAATTGCAATAGATGTATCATCACAAGATGTTTCAAATGCTAAAATATACATTATTTTTTTATTAAAATTATTATTAAAAGTTTATTAATTTTTAATTGTTTTGCAAAAAATAAAGCTCAGGAATACCTGAGCCTTTAAAGAAAACTACTAACTATTAACATAAGTATATTTAAAATAGTAGTAGATATCAGTATTTTATAGTTATAAGCAACTTTTAAATTTTGAATAATTTCTTCTTCAGATAATTCCTTAAAAGATGAAAGCTCTACTAGCTTAATGTCATCCTCTAATAAAAAATACTTATTGCCTCCATAAAGTAAAGAATACTCAACGGGCATTATATTCATTATTAGAAAAACACCATTCATTATTAAAATAAAAGAATAATCCAATTTTGTTTTAAAATAAGCACTAATAACTATAAATATAGTAACAATAATTAAAAATCTAACCATTGCATTAAATTTTGATTTCCAAGTAGCTACAATAATCATGTCACACCTCCTCTTTAGATATTATTTATAACCATATTATAAAAATAGTCAAAAATAAAAATCTAACTTGAAGTTAGATTTTTATTAATTCTTAGTTCCACATTTCTCACAATGAGAATAAGCTCTAGGCATTCTATTTTTACATTTACTACATTCTTTATATTGATCAGCTCAACAATTACTACAATGACTTGCTCAATCTAATAGTTTAGTATTACAATCTATACATGTTTTCTTCCAGTATCTTTCTTTTCCTATTCTTTCCTTATTTAACAATTCTCTTTGTTTTGCTTGTTCCTCTTTTATTTTTTTATATTTTTCGAATCATTTTTGAGAACTATACATTAACAAACCAAATAATAATATTCCAAAAATAGTTAATACATAATTCCAAATAGCTAGTGCTTTTATTGAAGCTAAATAAGTAATAACATTAGCAAAAAACTTATGAGGAAGTATCCAATAAATAACTTTTATTAATATAAAAAATGCAAATAAACCAGATATTAAAGCTAGATTTGAAGCTAATATTGATAATATTCTAAGTCTTCTTTTTATTGCAAAATTATATAATAATATTGTAAATATTAATATTGGAAAAATAAGAATACTCTCCATAAGAGTTACATAAACTGGATACCAAAATCTATAATTTTCTTCTTCTGAAATAAATTGTTCTTTATTTTCATTTATATACTTATTTAAATCTTTTATTTCTGATAAATTATTTAATTCTGAAATAATTTTCTTTTTTTCAGTTTGTCTAAGACTTATTTCAGCTAATATTTTATTATAATCACTTCTTATTCTATCATTTTTAATATCTGTTAATCTATCATTATAAGCTCATAATCAAGCCTTATAATCTTCTCTAAATTCTTCATAATCATATTCATAATTATATTTTTCATTTTCTAATCTTGATAATATATTTTGAATATTTTCTAACTTATTATAAAGAGAAATAAAGTCAGGATTATTTTTAATTTCAGCTGTTTTATTTAATAATGTTTTACATAAATCTGCTTTATTATCTTTTTTAAAATTTTCATCATAAAAAGGTGCATTAATATTTTTTCTTAAATATCAATAATTATCTCTATTTATTAAAGAAAATTTTGTTTCTCAGTTTACGACATTATTTAAAGTAAATAATTCTTTACATTCATAACTATATTTTTCATAAGGAGCTTCTATGTTTCTACTTTGACTTTCTAATCAATCTAATAAATTAGTAAAAATAAATATATCAAATGCTATTAAAAAAACTATAGATAACCAATTAAGCGGTTTATCACTTATCTCTATTTTCCCTACTAAAGAACCAAAAAAACTTTTCATAAAAAATAATTTCTTAAAAGAAAATTTTTCTTTTTTATCAGACATAGAATAAATATTAAAATATAATACTTTTATTATAACATAAAAAACTAGATTTAAAAACCTAGTTTTATTTTCTTCTCCAAAAATAACATTTTTCACCTCAATTATACAATTTTCTTTTCTTGTATGTATCCTTTTTTACTAAACTATCAAATTCCATATAACTTGAAATTATTCAACCTCAAAGTTCTGGATTCAATCTAAATAGTTTATCTATATTATTATACATTCATCTTAAGTCATCTTCTTGTAATCTTTCTCAATATGGAGGATTAGAAACAAGAGTACCATATAATTCCTTATCTAAATACTGCTTAAAATCTTTTACTTCAAAATTTATTTCTCAAGCAAGTCATGCTTTCCTAGCATTTTCTTGTGCTATTTCAATCATTTCTGGATCTATATCACTACCCATAATAGTATAATCTCCATCAAAAGTCTTTTTTCTTGCAATAGCTCTAAGATTTTCAGAAGTTTCCCAATCAAGTAAGTTTAATTTTTCAAAAGCAAAAGCTCTTTTTAGTCATGGAGCTATATTTTTTGCTATCATAAGTGCTTCAATTGCAATAGTTCCACTACCACAAAAAGGATCATAAAAATTTTCTTTAAATCTCCAATTTGATAATAAAACTAAAGCAGCAGCTAAACTTTCTTTAATAGGAGCTTCACCTGCTTTTTCTCTATAACCTCTCATATGAAGAGCATTACCAGAAGTATTTAAAAGAATTCTAGCTTTATTATCTATAATTAAAATAAGTATTTCTGCTTTTTGTAAATTTTCATCTTCATTTACTACTCATCTATCTCAAACTAAACTATTAACAATAGCTTTTTTTCAAATACTTTGAATAGTTCTGGCTGAAAAAAGTTCACTTCTTATAGAGCTAGATTTAACAACTATAGGAAAATCTTTTTTAAATATTTTTTTCCAATTTATTCCTTTTATTAAATCAAAAAGTGAGTCAAAGTCTGTTATATTATCAGCTTCTCACATAAGTAAATAAAGTTTATTCCCTACTCTAGACCAATAATTTACATTTGCTATTAATTCTTTTTCACCAGAAAAAGTAACAAGTCTATCTATTACTTCTTCGATTTTTCATCATTGTTTTTCTATTTCTTTTTTAGCTATAGACTCAACTCAAGCTATAGTTGATAATACGAACTTCATTTATTCTTTATTAATAATTATTTGTTTTATGCATTATATGTATTAAAAATTTTTGAGCAATAAAAAAAGTATATTAGAATGATGTATTCCTACATCATAACTAATATACTAATTAAATTAAATACGATCAACTATAAGTTGTCCAATTTCTGAACAACCAACAATCATATTTTTTTCTGTATCTTTTGTTTTTATATCTCCTGTTCTATAACCATCAGCAAGAACAGATTTTATTGCATCATCAATTGCTTTTGCTTCATCTTTCATATCAAATGAATATTGAAGCATCATTGCAGCTGATAAAATTTGTGCAATAGGATTTGCTATATCTTGGCCTGCAATATCTGGAGCAGAACCACCTGATGGTTCATAATAAGCAACTTTTCCACCAAGACTAGCTGAAGGAAGCATTCCAATAGAACCAGTCATCATAGATGCCGCATCAGAAAGAATATCACCAAACATATTTCCAGTAAGAATAACATCAAACTGTTTTGGATAAAAAAGTTGCATAGCTGCATTATCTACATACATATGAGTAAGCTCAACTTCCGGATACTCTTTTGCAACTTCAATTACAACTTTTCTCCAAAATCTAGATACTGCTAAAACATTTGCCTTATCAACTGAACATACTCTTTTATTTCTTTTCATAGCAGTTTGAAATGCAATATGAGCAATTCGTTTAATTTCACTTCTACTATATTCCATTTTATCCCAAGCAGAATTTGGCAAATGCCCCTCTACATGTGATTCATTTGTATATTTTTCACCAAAATATATTCCACTTAAAAGCTCACGAACTACAAGTACATCTGCTCCTTCAACAAACTCTCTTTTTAACGGTGACGCATCAGCAAGCTCTGGATATACTACAGCAGGTCTAAGATTTGCAAAAACTCCAAGTTCTTTTCTCATTTTCAGAATACCCTTCTCAGGACGAATACTTGGATCAATATTATCCCATTTAGTACCTCCAACAGAACCAAAAAGCAAAGCATCTGTTTTAAAAATCTTTTCTAGCTCAGAATCTGCCATTGGTTCACCAAGAATATCAATCGAAGCTCCACCTACAAGAATATCTACATACTCAAACTCATGTCCAAACTTTTCTGCAACTGCATCTAAAACATTTTTTGCTACATCCATTACCTCTGGACCAATACCATCTCCTGGTGCAATACTAATTATCTTTTTCATATCTTTATCCTCCTACATCCACGGATATTTTTCTTTTTGAGCTTTTTTAAAAGCAACTATATCATCACCATGTTCTTCGAGTGTAATATCTATTTCATCAAGACCCTCTAGAAGAATCTTCTTTTTTAATGGATCAATTTCAAATGCACCAACTTTAGTATCATTATCAAAATATAGATTTATACAACCTATTTCTAATGAGATTTGCATATTATAAGTACTAGAATTTTTATAATTATAAATTATATCATTCAAACTATCTTTATCAAGAGTTATCAAAAGTAACCCATTTTTAAATGCATTTTCATAGAAAATATCAGCAAAACTTGGAGCAATGATTACTTTAAAGCCATAATCCTTTAATGCCCATGGAGCATGTTCTCGACTTGAACCACATCCAAAATTTTCACCAGCAATAAGGATTTCTGCATCTTGATATTCTTCTTTATTTAAAAAGAAATCAGGATCTTTCTCTCTTGTTTCTGGGTCTTGGTATAACTGACCTTCATCTAAAAATCTTAATCCATCAAAAAGATGAACACCTAAACCTTCAACCTTTATTACTTTTAAAAAGTCACTTGGAATAATCATATCAGTATCGATATTATCTTGATTCCAAATAGCAACTTTAGCAGTAAAAATTTCTGGAAACTTTTCCATTTTACACCTCCATAAGTTTTTCAGTAGGGTTTACAAATCTACCATATAGTGCAGCAAGTGTTGCAACAATAGGGCTACACAAATGAGTTCTCGCACCATTCCCTTGTCTATCTACAAAATTACGATTTGAAGTAGATGCTACATGTTCACCATAGGGCATAGTATCATCGTTCATACCAAGACAAGCACTACAACCTGGGTTTCTCCACTGAAAACCTGCTTCAATAAAAATCTTATCTAAACCTTCTTCTTCAGCTTGTTTTTTTACTAAACCAGAACCAGGAACAACTAAAACTCTTTTTACATTTTCATGTTTTTTAAGTCCAGTTTTTTCTATAACCATTGCCACCTGTCTAAGATCTTCTATACGACCATTTGTACATGACCCAATAAAAACTTGAGTTATAAAAATATCAAAAACTTCTTGATTTTCTTCTAATCCCATATACTTAAGAGCAGAAGTTGCATGATCATTATTTCTTCCAGCAAAAGATATTGTTCCATCAATAGAAGATACTTCTTCAGGGTTAGTTCCCCAAGTAACTTGTGGTTCAATATCTGATGCATAAAATTCATATTCCAAATCGAAATCAGCATCTATATCAGTGTATAACTCCAATGTAATATATCTATTAAACTCCTTAAAATCTTCACCTTTAGGAGCCATTGGTTTATCATAAAAATAATCAGATAATTTCTGGTCAGGTTCAATAAGACCAACTTTTGCACCAGCTTCAATAGCCATATTACAAACTGTCATTCTCTCCTCAATTGACATAGTATCAAATACCTCTCCATAAAATTCAATTGCATAACCTGTACCTCCTGATGTTCCAATTTCCCCAATAATATAAAGAATTACATCTTTTGCTGTTACATATTTTTTCAACTTACCATTAATTGTAATTCTCATATTTTTTAACTTTTTCACCTTAAGTGAGCCAGTTTGTAAAGCATGAGAAACCTCTGAAGTACCAACACCAAATGCAATTGCACCAAGTGCTCCATGAGTAGCTGTATGACTATCTCCACAAATCATTGTCATACCAGGTAGAATAAAGCCTTGTTCTGGAGCAACTACATGAACAATACCTTGTCTTTCATCTCCCATTGGAAAGAAATTTAAGTTATGCTTTTTCGCATTAAATCTTAAAGTATCAACTTGATCTTTAGAATTTGCATTTGTTATAGCCTCATAACCACCTTTTGTAGGAATGTTATGATCTTCAGTAAGAAGCAATTCCCCCTTATCAAAAGGTTTTCTTCCTGCTTTTTCCATAGCAAAAAAAGCCTGAGGACTAGTAACTTCGTGCATAAGATGTCTATCAATACCTATCAGATAAGTATCATCACCTAAGTCTTTTATAACATGATCAAAAAAGATTTTATCATATAATGTTTGTGACATAATTTCCTCCTATGTCTTTTCTTTTTATTTTTGTCTTCTTTCTTAAGACACACTAATGAATAACCATTCTTTTTTTCTCGAGAAAAAAAGTAGATTATATATAATTAAAAATTATAAAAAGTCAATAAGTAAAAAAAGCTTATTTTTCAAAGGTTTTTTATTTTTTCTTACATATAAAATAAACTCTCTCACTCTGAGCTGTTACTTCTCAATAATGATAATCAATCATTTCAAGAATTTTAAATCACTTATCTTTTAATTCTTTTTTTATTTTATTTATTGGAAAACTATTTTCTTTTACTACTTCTTCTATTAGTTCATAAATCTTAGTAGAACCGGTACCTTTAGTTCAATTATTAATTCATGGTACCGGTTCTTTTTTAACTTTAAATATCTTTACTAACCATTCATATATTCAATCCTTTTTTTGCATTTCTAAACAAACTGTATCATCACCAAAATTATAAAACTGAGCAAAATCATTAGTAATATTATCAAACTCATAAAGAGTGTTAATATCAAAAATAAGTAATCAATCTTTTTCTAAATGTTTAGATGACATTTCAAAGAATTTTTGCCAATCTTCCCATTTTAAAAGATGACAAATAGAATTGTAATTACATAAAACTGCATCAAAAGTTTTTCATAAATCAAAATCTGTCATATCAGCTAAAACTAAATCTTTTTTATCTAGATTTTTTTCAGCCTTTTCAAGCATTTTTTCACTTATATCTAAACCTGTAACCTTATATTTATTTTTTACTAATTCTCTTGCTACTTCTCATGTACCACAAGCTGTTTCTAAAATAGTTTTTGTTTCTGGTTTATATTCTTTAATACAATCTTCAATTAAAAATTCTACTTCATCTTCAAGTGGATTATTTATTGATCTTACTATTTTATCATAGTATTCTAAAAATACATCGTATGTTTTCATTTATTTTTTATTATTTAATATTCATTGTTAAGGTTTTTTCATCAAAACTGTCTATTCAATTTTTTAACATATAATCAACACTAATTGTTCAATACTTGTTAACTCTTTTTTTAATATTTCTATAAATATCTCAAAATACTTTAGCTCAAAAATCTCTTTCAATTTTTGCTTCAAATAATGCACTAAGCATATCAGCTTGTTTTGCGACCTTTCATAATTCTCATTCAAAAGGTTTAAGCATATAGTTAAATACTTGTTTTTTATACTCTTCATCAACATATGAAAAAATATAATCATCCATCATTTTTATTTCTACTTGCTCTAAAACCTCTTCAAATCATTCAACTGCTTTTTTAGTAGGAGTTATAATATCTCCAGTGATAGCTTCTGGTATATCATGATAAATAGATCTAAGCATCAATCCCTCTATATTATAATTAGCTCAAGCATTATTTTCTATTTCTCATATAATATATGAAAGAAACGTTATAACTACTAAATGACTCATAACTGAAATAGGAAAAATTCTTCTTTGGCCCATCCATCTCATAGAATGACTAAGTCTTCTAATATGAGTTAAATATTTTTTATAATTATCATTTTTTAAAAGTATATCTAAACTTACTAAATCTTTTCTTTTTTCTTCTAAATTTAAATGAATTTGATTTAAAGGTACTTCGTAAATATCACCAAACACTTTTTCATTTATCTTACATTCAATAAATCAAGCATATTTCTTTGAAGCCTCTATTATAGAAAGCTCTAATTTATTATCAGTATTTTCTAAAGTAGAAATAATATCTTCTTTAATAAATTTTGGTGCATCTCATCATAATATAAAATCAAAAGCTTTTTTCTCTATCTCATTAAAAATCTTATTATCAATTTTTAAAATATAATCTCTAGTACCAGAACTAATATCAGATAAAATCAAACTTGAAAATGAATTAAAAATAATCCTTTTTAATAAAAATTCTCTATCTATTTTATGTCCTTCTTTTTCTTCTAAATAAGCCAAAAATAATGCAACATGCATCACAAATCAAACATTATCTAAATGACTAACATCTTCTATTCTTGGAAAATTATTCCATCTTTTCATAGAAAGCCCTCTTGTAAGCATTAATTTTAATATATTTCAAACCATAGTTTATTTTTAATATTAATTAAACTTAGTATATATAGTTTTGTAAAGAAGCAAACAAAAAAAGACTATAAATAGTCTTTATATTTATTCATCAACTAGAAGCACAAATGGCTTCTAGTATTTTTTGTTTTAGTTTTCTTCTTGATTTACGATTTTATTTGCCGAAATCCAAGGCATCATCTTACGAAGAGAATTACCTGTTTGCGTAATGAGCTTTCTTTCATCATTCGCTCTTTCAGCATTCATACGAGGATAACCTGCTTGACCTTCAAGAATGAAATCTTTTGCGAATGTTCCATCTTGAATCTCTTTAAGGATTTTTTGCATTGCAGCTTTCGATTCAGATCCGATAACTTTTGGACCACTTACATAATCACCGTATTCAGCCGTATTTGAAATTGAATAACGCATATCAGCGATACCACCTTCAAACATAAGATCAACGATAAGTTTTAGCTCATGTAAGCATTCAAAGTATGCAAGTTCAGGTGCATAACCAGCCTCTGTTAATGTTTCAAAACCAGCTTGAACAAGTGATGTAACTCCACCACAAAGAACAGCTTGTTCACCGAAAAGATCAGTTTCCGTTTCATCTTTAAAAGTTGTCTCAATGATCGCAGTTCTACCACCACCAATAGCCATTGCATAACTTTTTGCAAGCTCAAGTGTATTTCCACTTGGATCTTGTTCAACAGCGATAAGATCAGGAATACCTGCACCTCTTTCAAATTCTGAACGAACAGTATGACCAGGTGCTTTCGGAGCAATCATTGTTACATTGATATCTACTGAAGGCTGAATTCTTTTATAATGAATATTGAAACCATGACCAAATGCAATCGTTGCACCATCTTTCAAGTTTGGCTCAATCTCTTCTTCATAGATTTTCTTTTGATCTTCATCTGGAAGAAGAATCATTACAAAATCAGCTTTTGCCGTTGCATCAGCTACGGTAAATACTTCAAAGTTTTTTGCTTCTGCCTTTGCCCAACTTTTACCACCTTTTCTCAAACCAATCACAACATTTACATCTGAATCTCTCAAGTTTTCAGCATGAGCATGGCCTTGAGAACCAAAGCCAATCATAGCAACTGTTTTATTCTGAATCAAACTCAAATCACAATCTTTATCTCTATACACATTAAGTGTACCAATTTCTTTTGACATTATATACCTCCGTATTTTTCTATGTCTCTTATATTCCAAACTATAAAATAGTTCTTCAACCTAAACTAACAATAATAAACCAAAATAAAATCAGTATACTAAAGTAGCATACTGATTTTATAAAACTTTTTGACAAAGTCAACTTTTCATTTTTAAATTAATTCTCAAAGTTTTTCAAAACCTATAAACATAAAAATTCATAAAACTATAAAAACTAAATATGTTATTTTTTTAGATGTTGTACCTTTTTCTTTAAATTCTGGAAATATATCAGCTAAAGCAGTATACAATAATCAACCAACTATTACTGATAATATATAAAACTTATGTTCCATTATCATATTAGAAAATGGAAAAAGAATAATTGCTCAAATCATAGTTCAAATAGCTGCAAAATAAGCATATTTAGGATTATTATGATTCATAATATAATTAACTATATTTTGAGGAATAGAATGAAGTAAAACAGCTATAGTAGTAGCTATTCAAAAATGAATATTTACTGAAAAAGCTGAAAACAAAACTATACCATGAAAACTATTATGGAGAATAGTAGAACCAAACATTAATAATCATGATTTATGCTTATCTCAATTATGATTATGCCCATGTTCATGTGTACAACAATGACTTGTTTCTAAATCTCTACAATGATGCCAATGTAAAAATAATTCAAGTAAATAAAATAAAAATAAACCTCAAAGTATAGAAATTCAAAGCTTAGAGCCAACAAATCATTCAGTTGTAAGCTCTGGAATAAACCCTAAAAAAATTATTCAAAGTAATAATCATACAGTAGTTGCTGTAACATACTCTAAATAATTAAGAGCTTTATTTTTAAAAAATTTAATAAATAAAACTACTAATATTATTCATATTGAAACAATACTTGTTCATAATAATGTTAATATAAATGGTGATAATTCTGACATAATTATTTTTTAATTTTATTAATAAAATCTACTAAATCTTTTTTTATTCTAGCTTCTAAATTAAGCAATCTTTCTCTTCCATAGTGAAAAAAATCTATTTTCCATGCATGTAAAGCCTGTCTTTTTAATCAAAAATTTCTTTCAAAAAAACTATTTAATTTTTTATTTCAATAAGCTTTATCTCATAATATAGGATTACCTAAACTTGCCATATGTACTCTTATTTGATGCATTCTACCTGTTTCAATTTCTATCTCAACTTCAGATAAGATAAGAACTCATTCTTTTGTTTGAAGTATATGTTCTTTTAATAATTTATAATGACTTACAGCATTTAATCATTTTTCTGAAATCTGTACTTTATTTTCATTTTTTGCATTTTCTATTCTAAGAAGTTTTTTTGTAATAGTTCCTTTTTTCTTTGGTAATTTTCACAAAACTATAGCATAATAAGTCTTTTTTACTTTCTTGTGATCCTTAAAATCATTAACAAGCTTCATTAAAATATCTTTTTTCTTTCATATTAATAATATTCAAGAGGTATCTCTATCTATTCTATGAATAAGACTAGGTTTAAAAGTAAGACTATTTAATTTGTCTCATAAATAATCTTGTACTAATGCTATAACATTCGATTCTTTAGTTTTATGATCACCTGGATGAACATTTATTCATGCATTTTTATTTATTACAAATAAATCAGAATCTTCAAAAACTATATCTTTTTTATCAAATTTTTCTCAAGATATATTCGTTTTTATTTCCTCTTCTTTTTTTGTTAATTCATCAAAATCTTTATCACTTAAATGAATTTTTATTTCATCTCACACTTGAAGTTTATATTCATTATCTCTTTTTTTAAACTTTCATTCACTTCAATCAAATTTTACTTTTATTTTATCTTTTCTATTAAACTTAAAAAGCAATCCCCTAGTTGCTCTAGGAAAAAGCTTTTTTAAAAATTTATCTAATCTCTGATTTGCATCATTTTCTTCTATTTTATATAATTTCATATTTTTTATTATTAATTATTGGAAAACAGTAAAGTCAAAAGCTTGATTAACTGTTTTTGTAGGTACCTTTATATCTAATTCTTTTTTATATCAAATAGATTTTCATGCTGATTCTATTTTTGTATAACGAAGTGGTAAGTTATTATTTCAAGTATATGTTGTATCTATTAACATTTTCCACTCTAAATAAGGTACAGCAACATTATTATTATCTAATTCAAGCTTATTTACAATAGAAAACTTTAATGTACATCATGAGTTAGATCAACAACATTGTCAATCTCAAGCAATAGAACAATCTCAATAAAAATTTCATAAAGTATCATCTATTCAGTTTAAATCTGTACCTAATAAACTATCTATATCTATTGATCAATCATCTTTTAACTCTGTAAATAGTTCTGATGAATCTAATATACTATTTGCTGTTATAATACCAATACTAGGTAAAGCTAAACTTCAACTTGCGTTTAATGTATTATTTAAAGAAGTTAATTGCCAATTAACAATAGGTAATGTACTTCAACTTAATACCTCAATATTTATACTACTATCTAAACTATTATAAAAATCTAAATTTGGTGTTCTAAAAGCAATATTAAAATCACTTAAATCTTGTATATAACCATTTCATACAGATAATTGTATAGGACTTCATTGAGATATTGTATTCCGATTTTTATCAATTATTCAATCAATATTATCATCATCATAATTACTATTTCACTCTCAAGCTGGTGGTAAAATAGTTCAAGATGAATATGTTCTATACATATGACTTATATCTCAAACATATGATCTATATCATTCAGCTTTTTCATCTGTTCTTGTAGAAATATGATAAAGTCCTTCTTCTATTCAACTATTAGCTAAATAATATGATCTAGAACTATTTTCTACAGATTTTACATCTCTTCAAAATGGTATGATATACTCTAAAATATTATAAGCAATTAAACTTATCACTATAACTATTCACATAGCTAAAACTAAACTAAATCATTTTTTATTATTTTTCATTATTTTAATAATATATTAATTACTATAAATATCAGATAAATTTATTGTCATAGAAAAATCTAATTCTTTAACTTCTCATCAAATTTGCGCTCTTGATTTCCAACTAGGTTTTAATTTCATTTTTAAAATAATATATGGTGAAATATTAGATCAAGCAGTATCATTTTTCCAGTCATATTCTATATCTTTATTTGGGTATGCGTATATTTTAAATTCAGAAACATTTATTTTTGAAGGAAAAAGTGATACCCAATTAACACTTCAAGTTCATGCGACTTGTTCAACTCAAGATGTAAACTCAGGATCAATAATCCAAGTATCAATTACTCAATCAGATTGAGTGCTATCATTATTTCATAAATCATGATCCATTCACCGGTCTTTTCATTTCAATTTTAGATATTGTACATTTCAAAGACATCAAGTACCAGTAATATTATTATTTGAATCAAAAGTACAATTTGCTGAACTTCATAATGCAGGATCAGGAATTACATACCATCTAAAATAAGTTCTCTCTTTTTTATTACCACTTATTAAATATAATTCAGTTAAATTAACTCCATCAGAAAATGCATCTGGTCATAATCATAAATATTCATCATCATCATCTCATATTACATTTCCATCTCAATCTTCATCTCAAGGAATACCTCAGTCATCATCATAATTTGAATTATAATCTCTAAATTGAAAAGAATATTCTCAAAATCTTTGTTGTTCATTTCAAGCTAAATAATCTATAGTTCAACTATTAAACTTAGTAAAACAACCAGTTCAAGTCATAGAAGCTCAATCATCACTTCTACAATAATAAAATCATTCTCAAAAAGTATTAGATCAAACAATTCAATTTCTTCAAAAATTCCCAAATCAAGAATCTTGTAAAAAATGTCATGAAAGATATGTAGTATTTCAAATTATCCTTCTATTAAAATATTCTTCATAATCAATAAGTCATCATTTCTTAATCATTTCAAAAAGTTTTTCAGTAAAATAAAAACTTTCCTTTTGAATATCTGTTTGCTGAATTAATTTAGTTTTTCAAATAGTTATTGAAACTAATGCTCTAAATCATCAAATCAAAACAATCGATACTATTATAATTCAAACCATTATCTCTATAAGAGTAAATGCTTTATTATTTTTTAAATTCATACTTACTTATTTCTAAAAATAAAATTTAACATATCTCAAAAAAAAGAAAATATTTTATAAAAAGATGGTTTCTTCCAAAAATATTTAGTCCATTTTCTAAAAATAAAGTCAAGAAAATTAAAAAATATATTTTTATTTTTCTTTGTTCATAAAAAAATAAGTTTTATACTTCTAAAAAAAGAAATTAAAAAACTAGATAAAAAAGCTAACATATCAAAAAAACTATTATTTATAGTTATTTTCTTATTCATAAACTTTAATTTTTACTTTATTATAAACATATATATTAATTATTATAAAGTATTTGCAAAAATATCAAATGTAATTATGTTTTTAAAAACTAAATAAATAAAAAAATATGAACAGAAAAAATAAAAAATGAAATAATAATTATAAGAACGAAATTACATGTTTTATAAAAAACATAAAATTTAAAAGCATTAATCTAACATTTTCTAAAAAAATAATATTTTTATGAATATTTATATGATTCATAAGCTTATTTTTACCATGGATAATAGATACTGAAAAGATGATAACATGGAATTCATTTTATTCTCTCACATGAAATATTTGATTTTTACTTATAATCATTTTATTACTTCCTATCTTTATAATTTTTTCTACTAATTATAAAGATAAAATAAAATTATATTCAGATTTATCAGTTAAAAACCATTTTATTGTAATAACATCTTGATTTATAGTAATAAGTTTTAGTATTATTTCACTTAGTTTTATAAACTGATTACATACATTTTTTGAAAATATTTTTTATGGAAAATGAGTTATATTGTCTATGACATCATGATTTATAATACTTTTTTGATGAATTTTATTAAGAAAAGAATACTATTCAGATAGCTCAGAAATCATATTAAATAAAATGAATCAAAATAGAGAAAAACTTAAAAAAGAAGATAATATGAAATTACCATTTTAATCAAAAAATAGTTTGACTTTTATTATAAAGTAATTATATATTATATAAGAAATATCTATCTAAATAAAATTGGAATGACTACTCAAACATTAAATAATAAGAATATTACTAAATCTTTTAGTGAGATATTAAATTCACTTTCTGAAAAAGAAAAAAGCGTTATTGAAAGAAGAGTTGGTCTTTTTTCAGAAAAAGAAACACTTCAAAATATTGGTAATTCTTTTACTCCATCTATAACAAGAGAAAGAGTAAGACAAATTGAAGAATCTTGAATTAAAAAAATATGAAGAATTGTTAAAGCTACCTTATTAAAAGATATACAAACAACTTCTAAAAAATATTTAGAATTACATGGTTGAATTATTTCTAAAGATAAATTAACAAATTTATTAATAAAAGATTTAAATCTTGATAAAGATGTAAATGCTTGAATACTTGAAGTTATCATTCAATCAGATTTTGATATTAAAAAATCTAAACAAAAACTAAATTGTAAAATTTATTTTTCATTACCTAGTTTAAGCAAACAAACAATTGAAGCTGTACATAAAGAAGCAGTTAAAATATTAAAAAAGAAAAAAGATGTAATGGAAAAAACATCTTTATATGAAATGATTGCTAATAATATTGATTCTAAAGAAAAATTATCATTATCATTCATTGATTCTATATTAGATTTATATGAAGATATAGTATTCTGAGAAGAAAACTTAGTAGGTCTAACAAAATGGAAAATACTAAATCCTAAAACATTAAAAGATAAAGCTATCTATATAATGAAAAAGGCTAAAGTACCTATGCATTTTGTAGATATATCTAATAAAATAACTGATATGCTTGGTGAAAGTGTAAAAGTTAATACTATTCATAACGAATTAATTAGAAATAAAGAATTTGTATTAATTGGTAGATGAATATATGCATTAAAAGAATGGGGATTTGTTCCTGGTACTGTTCTAGATGTTATTGTTAATATTCTAGAAAAAAAATGAGAACCAATGAGTACTGAAGAAATTACTAAAGAGGTCTTAAAAACTAGAAATGTTAAACAAACAACTATCTATATGAATCTACAAAATAAAGATAAAATAGAAAGAGTTTGAAGAAACTATTATCAAATTAAAAAA